>PVBE010527745.1_pt1 | contig 31567 bp, 19 predicted proteins | sample 1631181 | NCBI WGS metagenome assembly PVBE01 (sample SAMN08397723, study PRJNA350692) | Marine metagenome, whole genome shotgun sequencing project. | isolation source: water | place: Pacific Ocean | collected 2012-04
CACCTGCTACCGGTTTAAGCGATGCTACCATTCTCAATCCAGTTGCAAATCCAACGATTTCTACAACTTATACCGTTAATGCAATTGATACAAATTCAGGCTGTACTTATTCAGATGAGGTGCAGGTGAATGTGGGTTCTGTGTTTAATATTCAAGCAACAGGTGATACGACAATATGTTCTTTAACAGGGATTCCGATTGGTGTAAACCACAACGGTGGTGCAAATGCAACATATAATTGGTCACCAGGTATGCTATTCAATGATTCAACCTCGGCATTCACAATAGTTTCCCCCACTTCTGATACAACGGTTGTTGTTTCAGTCACTTCCGATGCTGGTTGTATGATGTCAGACACAGTCTCACTGGATATAGCATCGCTGGCAATTTTCGATGTTACACCCGACACCGCCACTGTTTGCAGCGGGCAAACCATTCAAGCGCAAACTGAATTTATTAATGGCTGTGGAACTTCAGGAAATGTCTGTTCAGGTCCTTCTTCTGTGGTTCAAATTGCTTACAACAGTTATACCAGCACCTCAAATAGCCGAACACCTTTTACAGGCTCATACACAAGTTCAAGAAGGCAGTATTTGTTTACTCAAGCTGAATTGCTGGCACAAGGAATGGCACAAGGGTGTACGATAGACAGAATTTCATTAGACATTGATCAGGTTTACGGCACTGGTCTTTACGAAAACTTCACCATAAAAATGGGATGCACCTCCTTAACCGCGATGACAACAAGTTACCAGTCGGGATTATCAACTGTTTTAAACCCATCTACTATTACAATAACAAACGGGGTTAATCAATTCAATTTCGATAATGCTTATGATTGGGATGGCCTTTCGAATATCATTGTTGAATTGTGCTACAACAATTCAGCATCTTCTTCAAATTCAAGAATCACTTACCATACTTCAGGCTTCACATCTTCCATCTATACTTATGGAACTTCAACATGCGCAGCCCTCACCGGCAACACCTCAGTTTATAGACCAAACATTGCATTCCGATACTGTTCCGGCACAGGCAGTGCAGGTTTGGTTTACAGTTGGTTACCAGTGAACGGAGTTAGTGATCCAGGCATTTCAAATCCGGTAATAACTCCTTTCAGCAATATGACTTACCATGTTACAGCTACAGATACATCAACAGGTTGTACCTATCAAGACAGTATCATAGTTAACATGTATGGCGGAGTACCCATAGTCATTGCATCAAACGACACATCCGTGTGTTCCACCATCGGTTTGCAATTGAGCGTTTCGCACAATTTGGGGAGTAATGCAACTATTTCCTGGTCTCCTGCAAATTTGCTTTCAAACGCAAGCACCGCCAATCCTATCATATTGGTGGATACAACCCAGGTCTTTGCAGTAAATGTGATTGATTCTTTAGGGTGCGTTCAAGGAGTGGATTCTGTTAGTATTACAGCATTAACCACATTTAATGTTTCGCTCTCAACAGACACCTCGATTTGCCCTGGAGATAGCATACAACTTGTTGCATCAGGTGGTTTAACTTATCAATGGACTCCAGCGATTGGTTTAAGCAATGCCGGTATTTCTTCACCGATTGCATTTCCGAATTCAACCACTACCTATACTTTAACTTCAACAAATGCGGTGGGCTGTGTTGCCATCGACTCTGTAACTATTGAGGTTTTGAGTTCTTCATCGGCCCTGGATCTGGGTAACGATACTTCTTTCTGTGCAGGAAATTCCGTGACCTTTCAGGCAACTGCAGGATTTAATACCTACTTATGGTCAGATGGAACCACCAATTCTTCATTAACTGCTGATTCTGTTGGAACCTACTGGGTGGTTGCCACAAATGTGTGTAACCAGGCTGTGGATTCAGTTGAAGTGATTGCTGTTTTTCAGAATCCTGTGGTAGAGTTGGGCAACGACTCCACATTGTGCGATGGAAACTCGGTGCTTCTGGATGCTGGAAATCCCGGATCCTCATTCGTTTGGTCAACAAACGCATTGACTGCTTCTATACTGGTAACTGCTACTGACTTGTACTCTGTAACCGTCACCAATGCCCAAAACTGTATTTCTGCTGATTCAATAAATGTCAACTTCGTTTCGCTTCCAAGTGTTAACCTTGGAAATGACACCAACCTATGTGACGGAACAGTTTTAACAATTGATGCTGGAAATCCAGGAAGCACCTATTTGTGGTCTTCCAATCAAAATTCACAACAAATAAATGTAGCCTCTGCCGGAACCTATTGGGTGAACGTAACAGATGCCAACAATTGTGCAGGCACTGATACTATAACCATAAATTATAATCCCGTGCCGAATGTAGATTTAGGAAACGACACGACATTATGTAGTGGAAATACAATTCTACTCGATGCTGGAAATCCTGGTGTTAGCTTTCAATGGTCAACCGGAGCAGTAACTGCAACATTGCCGGTTGTGAACAGCGGTAATTATTGGGTAGCCGTAACCACCAACCAAAACTGCACATCAATCGATACGGTGAATGTAACCTTTGTACCCTCTCCATCGGTCTATTTCGGAAATGACACCAACCTTTGCAATGGCGATGTGTTGATCCTGAATGCAGGAAATGCCGGTTCCACTTATCAATGGTCAACAGGTGAATTATCGCAACAAATTAGTGTAACAAATTCTGGTACCTATTGGGTAGAGATCACCGGTTCGAATAATTGTGTTGGTCAGGATACCATTTCGGTGAACTACTTTCCGATTCCCATTGTGGACCTGGGGAATGACACCACCGTTTGCCCCGGAAATTCTGTGTTGCTTGATGCTGGAAATGCAGGTGCGGCATTTGTTTGGTCAAACAACATGACTTCACAAACCATTCAGGCCAATCAAGCAGGTTCATATTCTGTTTCAGTTACTGCGCAAGGTTGCTCTGCTACTGATACAATGGAAGTCATCCACAATCCAATGCCAATCGTGAACCTCGGGAATGATACTTCTATCTGCACAGGGGAAACTATTCTGCTAGATGCCGGAAATCCGGGCGCTCAATTCACCTGGTCAAATAATCTAAACTCGCAAACCATAATTGTAGATATGGCCGGAACGTATTGGGTGGATGTGGATAATGGACTGTGTAACTCCGGGGATTCCATCACCATTTCCTTAAATCCTCTGCCCATTGTAAACCTGGGCAACGACACTGCTTTATGCGATGGCCAAACCATAACCTTACTTGCCGGCAATCCAGGATCAAGCTATACCTGGTCGGATGGGTCGGGTCTGAATTCTCTGGATGTGCAAACCACGGGCAATTATCATGTTTTGGTTGAAAACACTTTTGGTTGCTTTGCTTCGGACACCATTAACCTGTTGTTTCACCCTTTACCAATCATTGGCATTTCCGCTGATACATTTACTTGCGAGGGTGCAAGTGTACCACTCTGGGCAAATGGCGGTGTGTCCTATCAGTGGTCACCGGCAATCGGTTTGGATAATCCATTGTCTTCAACTCCCACTGCTACACCTCCGCAACCTCAGACTTATACGGTTGCCGTTATTTCGCCATTCGGTTGTTTAAATTACAGTTCTGTGTTTGTGGATGTGAGTATGTTGCCAGTGTTCGATCTTGGTTCCAACGTTTCCATTTGCGCTGGGCAAACTGTCAATTTCAGTGCCCCTGCCGGTTATGACTCCTATTTGTGGAACACAGGATCTACCGATAATCAAATTACTGCTGAAACACAGGGTCTCTATTGGTTGGGAATTTCAAACAATTGTGGAACAGTCTATGATTCCATTTGGATTGAAAATGTATTTGACTTACCGAATCCAAATTTGGCAACTGACACAGTTGTTTGTGAAAATTCAAACATTTTGCTTTCAGTTGAACACATTCCAGGAACTTATCAATGGTCAACAGGTGCTATTAGTGCCGAGATAACGCCCTCTTCAACGGGTCTTTACTGGGTGCAAATGACTGATCAAAACGGCTGTTTGGGAACAGATTCAATTTACGTACTTATTAATTCGGCCCCGGTTGCTGACTTGGGTAACGACACACTATTATGCTTTGGCGAGCAACTTACTTTAGAAGCAGGTGAAGGTGAACCAACCTGGATGGGCTATGCCGATGGTCAGCAATGGGTGGTGGTTGAAACCGGAACCTACTGGTTGCAGTTGGATGATCCGGACAGAGTTTGCGCTCCCTCCATTGACACCATAAGTGTGGAATTTGATGAATGCAATTGTTACGTCTGGATTCCAAATGCGTTTAGCCCGGACGACAATGGACGAAATGACTTTTTCAAGCCGGAAATAGAATGTGAAATCAGAACTTACAGCTTCACTGTTTTTAATCGGTGGGGTGAAATGGTTCATCGTTCCTTCGATTCTGAAGATCGTGGATGGGATGGCCGATACAAAGGAAAAATGGAACAGCCTGGTGTGTTTATTTATTTCCTGGAATATTCGGGTGTTGAAAATCGCATTTCTGAATTCAAGAAAATGTCGGGCAGTGTAACGCTGATGCGGTAATGAACAGTATGTTGCTACAATTGGTGATTGGTGATCGGTAGTCAGTAGTCAGTAATCGGTGATCGGTGGTCGGTGGTTCTTTTGTAGATCACCCAAGCTGGTTATAGGACACTTCAGGCACTTCAGGCACTTCAAAATGGATACCCAATCGCGATATTCAAAATCAAATTATCCTTTCGCCAGGCTTTGTTCAATGGATTAATGCTCTTGACAACCCATCTTTCATCTTCAGGCAATTCCGGTCTGCGAAGGGGGAAGGCACCATCGAAACGGATGATGAAGAAGCCAAAGTCGAGACGCGCGCCTATTCCTGCTCCTAATGCCAATTCCTTCAAAAACCTCGATTTTGAAAAGTGTGCATCCGTTCTGGCAGTGTCTTCATCCAACAACCAGATATTTCCAGCATCAAGGAACAGTGCGCCTTCCAGAAACGAAAGCACATCGAAGCGATATTCAGCATTGAATTCCAGTTTTATGTTTCCGGCCTGATCATCAAAATCACTTGAAGATTCAGATTCGGCATCGTAACCACCCGGCCCGAGGGTTCTGTATCGGTAGGCCCGAACAGAGTTTGTTCCCCCGGTGAAGAAATGTTTCACATAAGGCAATACTTCAGAATTTCCATAGGGCAGGCCAATTCCTCCAAATCCCCGAAACACAATTTGCTGCTTTTCACCCAGGCGGAAATAATAACGGTAGTCAGCATTTAAAACACCATAGTGCGAAAACGGAATACCAAACAGGCTGTAAGGCTCGGAGTCGTTTTTATCGAACCATTTTTGTAACAGGTAATGTACATTTCCGGTGAGGTCTGCTTCAGCTCTGAAGTACATGTAGTTCTTTCGGGTCTTGTCGTTTTGGTTGTTGAAATTGTACTGATACAAGATTCCAAGAATGAAAGCATCATCGAAACTCGATTGCAGTTGAGGGTTTTCATCCAAACGTTCTTCGAATGAGGAAGTGGTGTTGTACAGTTTCACCCGGTTCACTGTAAAAGGGAAAAAAGTATGATCACTGAATTCTCCAGTTGACCAGATGTAGCCGAAATTGAAGTAAAACGAATTCAATGTGAATGACTCAATGCGCCTTTCAAACTGATCGCCAATGTTAATGACGGTTTTGGGTAGCGTTTTGGAGGAAAGCCGTTTCTTACCAAATGGCCCCAGTATCATGGGGACCACAAGGTTCAGTTCACCACTAACTTCAATGGTATTTACAAATGGTTCACCTTTCGCGATTTGGTTTTCCAGGCCCAACTTGGCTGTTGCTCCAAACAACTCCGCTCCTCTGAAACTGTTTCGGTTCAAATACTTCACCGATCCGCTGGTGCCCAGGAAATTGCCCGATTTGGTGTCGGCTTCCAATTCTGCACTTAAATCCTGTTTTAAACTCGGTGTAAGCTGAATGATACAATCCAGCATCGGAGCCGTGGTATCAGCTTTGGTGTACTTGATGTTCACAAACTTAAAGATGCCCAGGTCAAGCAAATGGTCGATAGTGAGTTGGTGTTTTTCGATGGAATAAACCTGACCTGGCCGTACTTTAATTACCCTGGAAAGAATTCGATGTCCAAGATTGTTGCTCCTGGAAAGTACCGTGAAGTTTTCATGTTTCAGTGTATCGTAATTACTTCCTTCAGATTTCAAAGAGAAATCGGTATAGACCAACTCCTTCCTGATGGTCTGGATATCGTGCGCCAACGAATCCGCACCTTTTTTCAGCCTCACATGTAAATCGAATTGCCTGGAACCCACGGAAGTATCCACGATGTAAAAGACATCTGTAGGCGCGAAAAAGTAATAACCATGTTGACGCACTGCATCGCTCAATCGTTTTCTTTCTGCATCCAGAAAAGCACCATTGTATGCATCACCTGGTTGCATTTCACTTTCGGAAAACTCATCCCTGAAAAGCCGCTGCACTTCCCCACCCTCCGAATCTGTGAAGTGCAGTTTCCTCAAAGTGTATTGACCGTGTGTCCTAACGTGATAAACAACAGTCACCTTTTTATTTTTCTCAACTTTTTCGGTTGAAACCTGCGAACCAAAGTAACCATGGTCGTGCAGGTATTTTAGCATAAACTGACGGTTTCGCTTTAGTAGTTGTTCTGAAAAGAGAACCGGTTCCTCGCCCAATTTGTATTTTATCATTTTCCTGAAACCCTTCTCACGTTTGGTTTTCTTCACGATATTATGAAACCACAAACGTGTCTTCATAAACCCGAGATCTTTGGTATTGGGTTGGGGTTTGGTGAGTGAAAGCAATGCGGACTCCACTTCGCTTTTGGAATGCAGAAATTCCGGGTTCTCGAACTTTATTTTTGCACCTTCATAAAGTTGTTCGCCATCATTAAGATACTTTGTTGCTAAACACGAGCACAGCAAAAAAGCTACAACACCAATGTAGAAATAATGAAAACCGAAGTTGGGTTTTAACATAACAGGATGGTGGCTAAAATAGGAATTTGCCTGTCTGTGGTGAGTAGGCTAAAATGAACAAAAACGAAAAGTGTGTTGTTATTAGCGGAATCGTTTAGAAAGGGACTAACAGAGATGAATAATTAAATAGGGTTACCCATTTAGAACGCAGATAGGCTGCGTTGTGGTCAGTTAATCTTGTTCTAAAAAGCAAGATGAAAGTACAAAAAGGCATTAGCCGTTATGAATTTGAAGAGAGATTTCCAACTAGTGACTCATGTTACCGATGTTTGGCAGGAATGAAATGGAATCAGGGTTATCGGTGCAAGAAATGCGAACATGTGAGGTGTTGTGAGGGCAAACAGCCATACAGTAGGAGATGTGTCCGTTGCGGATATGATGAGTCCACTACGGCTGGTACTTTGTTCCACAAGTTAAAATTCGATATCAAAATAGCTTTCGATATGTTGTACGAGATCACCACCAGTAAAAAAGGAGCCAACACTATTTGGCTTGCTGAAAGATTTGGGGTGCAACAAAAGACAGCCTGGCTGTTTCGCCAAAAGGTACAGGTGGCAATGAAAAGTAGTGAACGCTATCCCCTGGAAGGGATTGTGCATGTTGACGAATTTGAAATTGGCACTCCCCAACAAGGAGAACAAGGCAGAAGTAAAAGTGAGAAAAAGTCGAGAGTGGTGATAGCTGTGGAATATAGGGATGGAAAAGCCGGAAGAGGTTACGCAAGGATTATCAACGACTATTCAGCCAAATCACTGAGTGATATTTTTGAGCGGCATATTGAAAAGGATGCCAACGTTGAAACCGATGGATGGACTGGTTATAAACCCTTAAAAGCGGCATTTCCCAAGCTGAAACAAACCCTATCGGACAAGGGGCGAAACTTCAAAATGTTGCACCTACAAATCAGGAATTTCAAAAACTGGCTAAGGGGGGTTCATTCCTACTGTGATGCACAATATCTTCAAAAGTATATCAACGAGTACTTCTACAGATTTAACAGAAGAACTCATCGAGCTTCAATATTCGATAATATAATTGCGAGAATACTGATTTCACAACCCGTTACATTCTCCACGGTTAGGATCAATGCGACTTAAATGGGTAACCCTATAAGTTTTAATCCATAAATGTGTCTCTGTTTGCCGTTCAGAGCAATAAATATTCAGATTTCGTTGGTAACTTGTTTACAAAAAGTGAAAGCCGACATCAGCGCCAACAGCGGATTTCCGAAATTTGTGAAGCTCAGAAAATGGGGCATCCTTACAATTTGATATGCAGCTATCCTCAATTGAAATAAAAGGGTTTAAAAGTTTCGCAGAAAGAACCACGGTTCATTTCAACGATAAGGTGACCGGTGTGGTTGGCCCGAATGGCTGCGGCAAATCAAACATCGTGGATGCCATTCGTTGGGTTTTGGGAGAGCAGAAATCCAAAATGCTACGTTCCGAAAAGATGGAGAATCTCATTTTCAATGGAACCAAAAAACGGAAGGCCTCTGGCATGGCAGAGGTTTGCATGACTTTCGAAAATACACGCAACACCCTGCCAACTGAATACTCAAACGTCAGCATCAAAAGAATTCTTTATCGAAATGGCGATAGCGAGTTCCGGCTGAACGATGTGAGTTGTCGTTTGAAAGACATCACCAATCTCTTCCTTGACACTGGAATTGGCAGCGATACTTATGCCATTATAGAATTGGGTATGGTGGATGACATTCTCAGCGACCGTGACAATTCAAGATTGAGGCTGATTGAACAAGCTGCGGGGATTTCAAAATTTAAAATCAGGAAAAAAGAAACACTCAACAAACTAAAGGCTACCGAAGCCGACCTCGATCGAGTGGAAGATTTACTCTTTGAAATTCAGAATAACCTGAAATCATTGGAGCAACAGGCAAGACGTGCACAGCGCTTCCAAAAAATTAAGGAGCAGTACAAGGAGTTGAGCATTGAAGTCAGTAAATACCAGATCACAACTTTCAATCTTCAATATAAATCGCTACTCGATAAACAGACCGCGGAGAATGATCTGAAACTTGAGGTTGAAACCAGGATTAAAAAATTAGAAGCGAATCTTGAAAAATTGAAAGTCGATCTTGTAGATCAGGAACGTAGCCTGAGCAGCAATCAGCGCGTGGTAAATGAGATGATGGAAAAGATCAAGGACGGTGAGAATCAGAAAAACCTGCTGGAAGAGCAGTCGCGATATATCACCGAAAACCGGGGCATTTCCCTGGTACAAATTGAAGAAGCCAAAACAAAAGTTTCTGAACTCCAATCCGCAATTAAACGAAACGAGGAGAAATATGAAACAGAGGATGAGCAGTTGCGAGCCTTAAAGGAGGAATTATCAGAACAACAAAATTTGCTTGAGACATTGAATTCCGGGCAGGAATCCTTACAGGAAAATTTGAATGCAAAAAAACTGGAGATCGATGCTGTGAACCAGGTTATTTCAGGGATTGACAAGCAGCTTGCCGTTCTTCGTTCGCAACGCGAGAGCCTCGAAGGCCAACAGGAATTGAGTAAAAAAGAAGTAGAAGGCAGACAGGAAAGCCTGGGACTGATCCAAAATCAAATCAACGAGTGGCATTCGCTGGAAAAAAATTTAAACAAGGAAATAACATCTCTCGAAAAATCAGAGCAACAACTGCACGAGCAACAAGAAAAACTGAAAATGCAGTTAGAGGATGCCAGGGTTGACTTGAATAAAGAGGTTCGAATTTTGGATTCGCGCCAAAACGAGCATGACCTAATAAAAAGCCTGATCGATAACCTTGAGGGATATCCGGAATCCATCAAGTTCCTGAAAAAAAACACCAAGTGGGCGAAGAAGGCTCCTTTGCTTTCGGACATTATATATTGTAAGGAAGCTTATCGTGTTGCCATCGAGAATTTGCTTGAGCCCTACCTCAACCATTATATCGTTGAAGATGAAAAAGATGCGGTGAGCGCAATCAATTTATTGCACGATGCCTCCAAGGGGCGAGCGAACTTTTTCATGTTGAAAGCCCTCAGAAAATACCAGGCATCTGCACCGGTGATGTTGGAAAACGCCATTCCGGCCACCGAGGTTATAGAAGTTGACGAACAATACAACCATCTGGCTGCATTCCTTCTGGACAATGTCTATTTCATTGACGACAACCATGAAACTGAAATAGATCAGTTGAAAAAATTGGTAGAAGGCCATAAAGACACCAATGTCATTTTTATTACTAAAAGTGGCAGAATATCGCGTACAGCCTACAGTTTGGCAGGTGGAGCGACAGGACTTTTTGAAGGTGTTAGAATTGGCCGCGCCAAGAATCTCGAAAAGCTGAAAAAGGAAATTGAAAAACTGGATAAAACAATCCTTAAGAAGCGAAACCAAATCAGCCAGTTTGAAGAAGATTTTGAGAAACTGCTTCATTCGTCAAAAAAGGAAAAACTGGAAAATCAGAAAACTGCATTGCAAGAGTTGAAGCAAAAATTGGCTGCCGAAACCACCAAAGCGGATAACCACCAAACTTTCCTGACCAAACACAGCGACCGGCAAAGTGTATTAGACAAATCGCTTGGAGAAACGATTGATCAAATTCAGGCACAGGAAGTTGTCCTGAATGCAGAAAATGAAAAGCTTAAAGTAATGTTTGAAGGCTTTGCGGAATTGGAATCGGCATTTGCCACCAGGAAAGATGAACGAAACCAAAGTTCTGAAAGCTTCAACCAATTAAACATTAAAGTACATCAGCAACAAAACCGGTTGCAGGCATTAAAACAGGAAATTGGGTTTAAACAAGACCGAATTCAGGAGTTGAATCAAAATGCTGAGCAAAACCAAAAGAAGATTGCGGAAGGGAATGGTCAACTGGAAGCAAACGTGGTTAAACTGAAAACTATCCTTGCCGATTTGGAGAACCGATACTCCGAAAAGGAAAACCATGAGAAAAATCTGACCGGCCTTGAAACGGCTTATTTCGATAAAAAAGGTGAGGTGAACGCGATTGAGAAAAAACTGAGAGAACAAGCCAGCAATCGCCAACAGCACGAAACCTTGTTGATTGAAATCAAGGATGCTATCACAGAAATCAAGATTCAGCTGAATGCGATGAAAGACCGCCTTTCAATAGAGTTTGGTGTTAACATTGACATTCTGCTTGACTGCGAGCCACCTGAATTAGAGAATGTTGAAGAACTCCAGTTAAAGGCAGAACGTCTGAAAAACAGGATCGATAACTATGGAGAGATCAATCCGATGGCGGTGGAAGCTTACGAAGAAATGAAACAACGATACGATTTCATTGAAAGCCAAAAGAAAGACCTGGAAGAATCGCGTGATACATTGATGGAAACCATGGGTGAAATTGAAAACTCAGCCAGGGAAAAGCTGCTTGAAGCTTTCAGCCAGGTGCGGGAAAATTTCATCAATGTATTCCGAGCCTTATTCCGGGAAGAGGATCAGTGCGACCTGGTCATGCTGACTCCCGAAAATCCTTTGGAATCGAAAATTGAAATCATCGCCCAACCGAAGGGTAAGAAACCATTGGTGATCAACCAACTATCAGGTGGTGAAAAAACTCTTACTGCTTTAGCTCTTCTATTTTCACTGTATTTATTGAAGCCGGCTCCATTTTGTATTCTCGATGAAGTAGATGCCCCACTCGATGACACCAACATCAACAAATTCAATTCCATGATCCGAAAGTTTTCGGACAAGTCGCAGTTCATACTGGTAACTCACAACAAACAAAACATGTCTCATGTTGACATGATCTATGGTATCACCATGGCAGAGCAAGGGGTTTCGAAAGTGGTGCCTGTAGATTTCAGCAATTTGAACTGAAACCGTTGCAGCTTGCGGCACACGCTTTTTCCCGTAGATATTTTCATTTAGTCAAATTCAATTCCTATATTTGGTAGCGTTGCTGCAAACGCCCCCAAAATGAACGGAATCAATCCATAGATCTTTCAAACGACCTGTTTGAAATTAATATTGAAATAAAGTTTCCCCGTTATTTTTTTTGGTTGAATTGCCACAACATTGGATTTGCCCAAATTGACGTGCCAAGGCAATACTATAATTGATCAAATATAGTTGTCAATTTAATTTTAATAGTCTTAATGAACTAAATAATATACAGTAAACACTTTTATATCACATAATCAAACACCTATACTGATATCTTTAGAAATAGATTTGCTGACATACAATTAAGGCCTACATTTGTTGAAATGGACCAATCCAATTTGAAGATGAAGACCAATCAACAGATTAAAGCCGACAGATTTAAAATAGTGGCAGCAAGACGAGTACAAAAGGTGATAGACAGTTTAGATAGTTTGGGGAAATGTTCAAACATTAATAACTATCAGTACAACCAGGAAGAGGTAATGAAAATGATGAAAATCATTAAAGAGAAGGTAAAAGATGTAAACGCTCTTTTTTCGCTGCACACGCCAAAAGGGTCGGAACCATTCAAATTTTAGACTATGAAAAAGTCGATATTATTTGCCGTATTAAATATTGCCGCACTACAGTGTATCGCACAATCCAATCTTTCCAACTACGTTTTCAGAGAAGACATCAGCACCAACCAATCTTCTGACTTGATAAATCCCGAAATTTTCACTCCAGAAGACAACCAAACCAACCTCGTTTTAGAAACCAAAAGAACCTCCTATACCAACAAGCAAGTCTCCACAATCATTAAAGGTCTTCTGACCAACCAGGAAATCGATGATAGCAATCCATGGCCGATCAATGATGATAAAATGTCTGAATCGCCTGCTGCCCGGAATTATCTTAACAACAACCAGCACCGGATTAAGTATGTTCGTTCATCCCTTATGAAGTCCGTAAAAACTCCAGATTATCCCATGGATGAGGAAATCGCACAAATAACACCACTGAACAGCGATGAACCGGAAGTTCCATTTGTAACGTTTGAAGTTACCTACATACCAATGGGTGATAGCATCTTGCAACTCAATCAACATACAGGATCGTATGTGCGCAACAGTTCAGACCTTGCCTTGATGGGGGTGGAGTATAGAATTACAGAAGAAGGCAAATATGAATTCAGAGACAACCGCGTCTCACTGGCAGGAACAGGTGAGGGATTCAAACCAATAACCGAACGCACTTTTTATCTGCAGACTAAAAGAAAAGGAATGCTGCCCGAGGAATTGAAGTACTCCGACTTTATAGAAATGAGCATTGCAGAGCAGCAAACCGCATTTAATGGCAATTTGGAAGAAGAGCCTTTCTACGTTGCTTCGGCAGTAAATGAAGAAGCCGGTGAAAAACTCGAAGATTTACCAAAGGATGCCGAGAAATACAAAGTCGATTTTCAACTGGAAGAAGTAATGACTTTTCAATACAACGAGGAAACACTGGCCGATATGGCTGAACGGAAATACAGAGAGCGTAAGAAAAAAGCCAAACAAGGTGAAGCAATTGATGAAACCGAAGAAATCGTTCTTGACTATAACAATTCACGTTGGTTGGTTGGTTTCAATATGATGGATATTATCACCAATCGGGTGAAATACGAAAACATGAATGAAGCCAGTGCAGTACCCAAAACCAAAGGTCGTTGGAACTAATCTTCAATCTGGTTTCCTGAATACTTTTGTGGTTCATATAAACTTTTGAACTACCCTACTCTTTCCTCCTTCACTCACTTCAATTGTTGCCAAAGAACCATTTACCAATGTCATTTGAGGCGGTGAATGACCAATATCAGCATCAAGGATCACAGGAAAGGAAACATCCGAAAATACATCGTTCACGGCATCCGTCCAGGTGTAATCGCCATGATCAGGTCCCATACATCTTCCGAAAATCAGACCATTCAGATTGTCAAACCACCCGGCTTCCATGAATGACCACAACGCCCTTGAAGCCTGGGCAGCTGACATTTCACAATTTTCAAGGAACAAGATTGTTCCTTCCTGAGTGTGTCGTTCCTTAAACTTTGCTAGTAGATCGTAACGTGTTCCAGGAAAACCCATGAGGGTATCAAGGCATCCACCAATCAATCTTCCGCTAAGCGAAATAGTTCTGTCTCCCCCAAGCGTCATCCATTTTGTGGGCAGATCCAGTTTCCAGGAATCCTGAAAATTTTCCTCGCAATCTTCCGAGCCTCTTGTGTGAAATGCTGAAGAATTTTGCACAACCTCTTCGCCAAATGTTGTGCCCAAAACCTGTGGCCAATTATGTATGAGTTCTCCAGATTGATCGGCAATCATAGACATCAACGAATCACCATGAGCAGTGGCTATACCGGTGGCCAGGGTGAAAGGAAAAGTAAATGTTGAAATGTCTGAAAAGCCCATGATCCATTTAGGGCGATGGTTCATCAATTCCTGGAAATCAAGATAATCCAACATTTGCATAACGAAGTTTCCACCCCAGGGCGGCATGATCAGGTCAACTGAATCATCTTTCCAAAACTGCATAAATACTCGAGCTCTTTCTTCCGCTTCGGTAGACTGCAACTTATGGAGTTTCCTGGTATTAGGTCCTTCAACTACTTCAAAACCAAGGGACCTCAAATAGTCTAAAGCATCATCGAGCCTTGAATGCAAGTTTTCCGGAACTCCGGCAGAAATGGCAGCCACAGCAATCTTTGATCCACCTTGAAGCGGCCTGGGATAGATGATTGAACTTCTCGACATAGCAACTCAGAATAAAGTGATCTTTTGAGATGAAAGGATCCTTCCCTGTTTGGCTATCACAACAATCAGCATTTTGGAAGGCGTTGATTCAATTTCGATCCTGCGCTGCAAACTTACTTTTCCCGATGGAATTACTTCCTTCAGTATCCTGGACCCATTTAAATCATAAACTTCAAGGTCCTTGATGGAGAAACGAGCTTCACATTCAAATTCAACAATAAGATTGAAGCTCCCTTCGGATGGGTTGGGAAAACCCGTCATCCTCACCGGTTCGGTACATGGATTTGTTTGCTTACCTCCGTCAATTCCGACATTCTGACAAACCACAGTCCGCAGATCCACCGTATCATTTGGGCTGGGTCCGGAAGAAGCTATAGCCGAGAAATTCTGTTCAGGCGAAAAGAATCCCATCACACCTTTTGCATCAACGGCAGCGGCACTTATATTGTAAAATGTTCCCTGGTTGAGGTTTGGCAACACCAGGAAATTGGTATCAACCACTTCATAAAGCGCTACAAAATCGGCCATGTTAGTGCGAACACCAATGCGATAATGGTTGTGATGATCAGGATCATCGATGGTAACCGTGGCGCCTACAGCTCCATTGGTAATCTGAATGGTTGGGGCATCGGGACCAACCGCTACCATGGCACAAGCTACACCATTGATTACGGTATTGCGCGCCAGGTAATTGAAATCCACAAAGAGGCTGTCTAATTCCTGGTCTCCATCGGTGTCGTGCCCCAAAATATCGCGACTCGTATGTTGTCGATCTGAATACCCCGGAGCACTTGGGTCACCATGTCCATGTTCGTGAGCTTCTGTAAAACGAATGGCCGTAAATCCCCTTTGCCGAAACGGAATGTGGTCACCTCCCCTGCCTGTTCTGTCTTCCGGCTGCATAAGGCTCAACGTAATCGGAACTGTGACAATGGGCTTCAACTTTTCCGTATAAACTGTTTTCGTGAATCGCGCAAAACCCTTATTGGCAGAATTGATATTTCCAAAAGAGAACACACGAAGTTGCAGACTATCGATCATTCCTTCTTCGGTGCAATTGGTTGGTGGGGAAGCCGTGTTGCCACAATAAATACCTCCAACCACATCATTATTCTGAACCGCCTTGATCGGAACAGAGTTGTCCTGGCAATATTTCGCAAATGCATCAGCACCCAGCAAACCCTGTTCTTCACCCACCGTTGCCATGAAAACGATGGAATGATCGAATGAAAGTTGAGACATCACCCGGGCCAATTCCATTACCAGGGCTGTTCCGCTGCCGTTGTCATCTGTGCCGGCAGCCAGGCAGGTAACATCGCACTCGTCCTCACAGCGACTGTCCATATGGGCTTCTATGATGATGAGCGAATTGTCGTTTGGATCAAGACCCGGTAGTATTCCAAATATGTTTTTGAAGCGGCCTGCACCACAAGCGGCACCGGCACCAAGATCGAACTGAAGATAGGAAGCCAATAAACGATCTTCATTGTTGGCACTCACGCGCTCAAAATGTTCGTGAATCCAAACACGCGCAGCTCCAATGCCGGTGGTTAAAGAAAGTGTATCTGCCCATGTATTCCTGTTGTGGAATGATTCGAGTTTCGCCAAATATGCTTTCAGTGAATCTGGTGAAACGTTTTCATTAATGAAACACACCATTTCATCGGGATCGGAAATTACGTTGGTTGGCACATAATCACTTACCTGGTATTGACCTTTCATCACCTGGTCTGCTATTGAGTTGGTGACACGAATATTGAAAGGGGTTTGGGCAACAAGTATCGAGGTAAAAAGACAAAGGCCCAGCAACCAAAAGAGATTTTTCATAATGCAAAATTGAAGACTGCGAAAGTTATGGAAAAAGGAATTGCCCGTGCTACCTCGATGTGCTATCCCTACCAGATTCTCCCTAATATATCCGAACTTGCCCTCACAATCCACACCCATGAATCAATCCATCAAAACCATTCTTTTCTCCTGCATGATGTGCTGCATTTTCCAGGCATCCTCTCAACCTCTATTCACCAAATCTTATGGAGGCACCACAGACGATTACGGTTATGTGGTGAAAGCTTTAGACGATGGCGGCATGATTCTGACCGGAAGAACACTCAGTTTCGGACAAGGCAGTTACGACTACTCATTAACCCGCCTCGACAGTGCCGGCAATGTATTGTGGTCAAGAACTTATGGAACCGCAGGATATGAAGAAGCCCGTGATGTGGAAGTTACCCCTGACGGAGGCTTTATCGTAACCGGCCAATATGTGCCGGCCGGTTCTGCAACCGGGGCCATCTAAGTGGTAAAAACCAATGCCAACGGATACATTGATTGGGAACAAGGCTACAATGCCTTCGGTTTGGATGATAAGACTTACGACATCACTCCAACCTCTGACGGAGGCTGGGCCATGACAGGTTTCACAGATGCCGGATCAGGCAACCTCGATGTTTTGGTCATCAAAACCAGCGCAACCGGTATCCTTCAATGGATGAAACGCTATGGCGGAGCCTCCGATGATATTGGTCGTGGAATCACCCAAACCTCCGATGGTGGCTATGCCATAGGCGGCTATACCGAATCATTTGGTGCCGGGTTTATTGACTTCTACATGCTGAAACTCGATTCCCTCGGCAACCTGCTTTGGACCAAAACCTTTGGTGGCAACACCTACGATGTGGGATATCACATCATTGAAACTGCAGATAATGGCTTGGTGATGATTGGCAGCACAGAAAGTTACGGGGTAGGAAGTTCAGATTTTATGGTGGTGAAAACCAACGCTGCCGGGGTGATCTTGTGGTTTCGAACTTATGGGGGAACGGGCGAGGATATCTGTTTGCACGTTCATCAAAACAATGAAGGCAATTTAATGCTCACCGGAAGAACAACCAGTTTCGGTTTTGGAAGCAGGGACATCCTGCTCGTAGAAGCCCGCGACCAGTTTTTCGGCATTCAATCGTGGGCCAGGGCCATTGGAACAACTTCCTGGGAAGAGCCCTGGTCGGTAGATCAATTCAGTGATGGCAGTTATGTGGTTGGCGGATACACCACTTCAGGCGCAGGTGGCCGCGATGCCATGATCGCAAGATTAGATACCAATGGCTACGGACTATGCAACACGATGTGTTTGAGTTCAATCGACCAGGGCGGCTCGGTACAATCGAGTTCGGGAGGGGTTGCAGCCAATGTAGGGCAGGCATTAACGCTCAATCTTGGAAGTATGTCATTTTCCCCTACAGTGGGTTTAATGTGCAGCCAGCCAACTAATCCGGAAGCCACTTTCGATACGATCAACAACTGCCCGGGAGACAGCGTTTTACTTTCATTGAACGGAACATACCTGTTATATCAATGGAGCAATGGCGCAACAACATCCACCATCACGGTGGCACCCAATGTTGCCCAAACCTACACCGTTTGGTATCGCGGTCAAAACGATTGTCCACTGGTGAAATACTTCACGGTAGAACCCGGATGCACAGCGCCAGCAACTACCAATACACATTCCATAAGCACTACCACCGCCATACTGGCATGGGATTCTGTCGAATGTGCCAGTCACTACGAAATCCAGGGGCGCAGGGTTGGCGCAACCACTTTCATCACTTTGAGTGTAGCCGGACATCTTCAGGAAAAGCCAGTAGGTGGCTTAACTCAACTCACCAGTTACCAATGGCAAGTACGAGCCGTTTGTGTTTCGGGAACAACCACTTATAGCCCGTGGTCGCCCATGGAAACCTTCACTACCCTACTCTGTCATACACCCGACTCGATTTGGACCAACCCAGTTACTTCAAATGCTGCGCGATTAAACTGGATACCCGAATCCGGGGCAACGGGTTACAGGATAACCGGTCAACGATTGGGAGGCGTTGGTCTCACACAAATCAATATTCCAGGAGGAAACACTTCCTTCAAAAATGTTTTTGGGCTGTGGCCCGGCACATCCTACTACTGGACCATTCAAGCGCTTTGTGATGCTGGAAATGCAGTTTCCGGAAGCACCGCGCTCGACACATTTACAACCGCAAATACCAAATTTGAAAAACTTGGGGAAATTTCAAACGGTTTCAGGAAAGTTAGTTTGACTCCAAACCCCACAAAGGGCAAGATTGAAGTCCGGGGTCTTTTGGAAGACAAAACCGAATACAAGGTTTACGACCTGACCGGAGTTTTGGTAAGCAAGGGAAATTTGGAAAACTCTCACTTGATCGACATTTCTTCCTTATCCCCTAATCTGTACCTGGTAACAATCGGTGAACAGGTATTCAAGGTGATGAAACTGGAATAGGCCACAGACGTTCCGAATAACAGAGCTCTTATACTTCAAACCAGACACTCAAATTGTGCAGCCATAAAAAGTAGGGTAATTTAGCCTTCAACCGAATAAAGTTTTACGTATGAAGAATTGGTGGTTAGTTCTGTGTTTCCTACCCTTTTGGGTTGTTGGCCAATCTATTTCGGTGCACAATCCTCAATTGGCCTACGACAGTCCGGGAGGATTATTCGATACAGATTCGATTCGTGATCTCCATATCACTTTCGAAGATGCCAACTACCACAACGTTTTGGTCCATTCGTTCTTCAATAATCCTGACCATAGGATACCGGCAACTATTACCCTAAATGGTGTGGATCATGACAGTGCCGGGGTTCGCTATAAAGGCAATTCAACTTTTTGTATTCCCACTGACAATGGTGTTCCAAAAGTGCCATACAATATTGATATGAACCATTGGGTTTCCGGGCAGACAATAATGGATTACAAGAAACTAAAACTCGCCAATGCCTATATGGATGCGACATTTATGAAGGAATTAATCGCATCTGAGATTTATAAGGCTTATATCCCTTCACCTGAAGTAAGCCCTTTGAAATTACATGTTCAGGGCAATTATCTTGGATTATATGTGAACACCGAATCGATCAACAAACAATTCCTTGAAAAGCATTTTGGGGAAAAAGACGGAGTGTTGTTTAAATGTGATAATATAAATGTTTTCTGTGGTGATTCCGGTGGTGCTGCACCGGCTCCATCATTGCGCTGGCTTGGGCTGGACAGCACGAACTATTATGATGCTTACGACCTGAAATCCAATCATGGTTGGACCCAAATGCTGTATCTCATCGGTACATTGAATGGAAATCCCAGCGCATTGGGTGAAGTATTGAATATAGATCGGGCGTTGTGGCAGATGGCTGTGAGTACCGTAATCGGCAATTATGACACCTACAATGGCTATTACGTTCATAATTATTACCTCTATCAAACCGGTGACAGTTTATTCCAAATGCTCCCCTGGGATTTGGACCAGAGTTTCCTGAACGCGTTGTTGGGAGATGACATTAATACACCTTTGGGTCCCGGGCATCCATCACACTGGAATCCGTATTCAGGGGAAGACCAAAACTGGGGAAGACCATTGACTGCTTTTTTGTTCAACGATCCTCTTTATCGGAAACAATACACCGCACACATCAGAACCTTGCTTCAGGAAATTGATACTTCTGACGTACGTACTCGTGTCAATTACATGCAAGGACTGTGTTTCAATGCCGCGAATTCAGATCCAAACAAGCTGTTTTCGATGAGCGATTATTACAGCAATGTGGAAGAACACCTGGCACTTATCTGGTGGGGTGGTTACGGATTTGGGGCCATCATGCAAACTTTGAGGGAACGTTGGAATTATTTATACAGCCATTTTGAAATATCGCTGGTTCCTCCAACAATTTCGAATGTTGAAGTAAACGGGGTAACCCTGACTGCTGATGTTTCAAACGCTTCAGTAGTGGAAGTGATGGCAACTACAAGCTCTTATAACTCAAAATTTCAGCCCTTCAACCTATACGATGATGGAACCAATGAAGATGCAACAGCGAATGATGGGATTTACACAGCCCACCTGCCCTATTCCTTTTCCGGCCAGGATGTAAAATTCTATATCAGGGCTCAGAATAACAGTGCTATGATGCTCTCACCTCAACGGGCTGAAAACGAGTTTTACATCTACTCAACCATGGCTGGGTTGGAATCTCCAGTGGAGCAAACAAACATTCTGACGGTAGCACCAAATCCCGTCTCCGATTTTGTAACTGTCAATTCAGATCTATCCTCAGGCGACCTGAGAATATACTCAGCAAACGGAATTGTTGTACACCAAAATGAGCTCACAAATTTCACAACTCAACTGTCAACCAAACATTGGCCTGCAGGTATGTATTCGGTAGAGTTGAAAGCCAAAACTGGTGTGCACCGGGAGAAACTCATTAAAGTGCAGCAATAACTTTAAATGGTTCAATTCGGTGCTGTAGATGGTACTAGTCTTCAACAAGAAAGCATACTCCTTTGGATGATTTCGTCTTTCATGGCAGGTGAAAGGTCGTTGAAGTAGGCAGAATAACCTGAAACCCGCACGATCAACCAGGAATACTTCTCGGGGTGAACTTTGGCATCTTCAAGCATTTTTGCATCCAGCACATTTACCTGTATTTGCATTCCACCCTTTTTTAAATAGGTCAGTAAAAGGCTCCGTAAAAGTGAAGTCCCGGATTTCCCTTTTAAGGTAGCGGCATCGAACTTGGCATTTACATTCACGCCATTATGGGCCCTCAGGAAATCAATAGCTGTTATTGAGTTGAACAGGGCTGTTGGTCCTTTTTTATCGCAACCGTTTAAAGGCGCAATGCCTGAAGTGAAGGGTTTCCCCTTTTTCCTGCCACATGGAAGAGCACCGGTATGAGTTCCAAAACTATAGTGGGTGGTAGTGGAGTAAAACCCAGCAACAAACTGACCGCCACGGGTATTCACTTTTCCGTTGAATGCGTTGTAGAAGGTATCAACTACCCAGCAGCTAAAAGCGTCAACTTCTTTTATATCATTGCCAAACTTGCTGAGGTTTAGCATTTCAACACGCATTTTTTCTTCCCCGGCAAAATCTTTCTTCAACGCTTTAATGACCCGCTCCATTGGATATTTCTTTTTCACAAAAACCAATTGGTTCAGAGCATATAAGCTATCACCTGTGTCGGTTACACCAACCCCCTGAACACCACTAAAGTTATAAATCGCCCCTCCTGCGGTGACATCCTTCCCTTCATCGATACACCCTTGAATCATCACTGAAGTAAGTGGTGTTGGATGATATTTTCGATTTCCCTCTTCTATGGGTTCCAGCACCTTTACCAACCTGTCAATCACAAATTGCAGCTGCAACTCGAAAGCGTCTTGAACATCTTCAATTGAATTAAACGATTTTGGATCTGCCGTTTTCAGGCCTTTTGACAAAATATTGTCGCCAAACAACTTGCCACGATTGAGTGCCATTTCAAGACAAACCGGAATATTAACCAACCCTGCATCCGTTGATCCAAAGGTTTTCCCCGCTGCACCCAATTCCACGCAACCCAGCGTGGCGTACTCCATGGCATCGTCATCGCTGAAACCACATTTTTTCAAAGAGCGAATAATCAGGTCATCGTTATAAAGCGCTGGTGAGGTAACTCCCTTAACCAGGTTTTCCATGATTTTGTCCAGATATTTATCCGGTGATCCGTCATGAACTCTTGCATGATAGTTGGGCTGGCGCATTCTAACCTCATCCATCACTTCAAGAATCAGGTAGGAAAGTTCGTTGGTCACATCATTTCCATTCTTGTCCATTCCTCCAATGGTCATGGCCTGGCCACTTAAAAATCCACCATGACACTCGGTAATTTTCTTATTGAAAATCGGGATGATTTCCGAACTCTTGATTCCAAAACATCCTATCAACTCCTTGGCCTTGTCGGGTGTAATGATTCCATTTCTAAGGTCGCGCTCATAAAATGGATACAAATACTGATCTGTCCTTCCAAAGCTGATTCCATTGTCCAGTCCTTCAAGAAACAATGCGATGTGCAACATCCAAACGGATTGAATGGCTTCGTGGAAAGTTTGGGATGCACGCCTCGGAACGTTCATTAATACATCAGAGATGGAAAGGAGTTCCTGCTTTCTTTCAAAATCCTGCTCTTCACCGGCCAGTTGCCTAGCATTTTCTGAATAGTTCTCCGCCATTTTAATAACACCATCGCAGATTATCAGCATGGCTTCATGAAAATTCCGGGTCTCTGAATCGAGATTTGGCTTTTGCAGTTGCTCTCTAATCTTATCTTTTAAACCCTCTAAACCAATGTTGATGACCGTTTCATAATCTGGAATGAAGTGTCCGATTCCCCCTGTTTCATTGATCAGGTAAAATTTTGGGTTTAGCTGATCCTGCATGAATTTCACCAGTTCTACCCCTGAGAATGATTTATAGGCCAGGAATTTGGTGAGCCAAAAAGGAACCACTTCTTTAAGCAGCCTGGATTTCTCTTCCCTGGTAATCTCTAACGGATTAACATCCCTGTCATTGAATTTGAAGATATCCTCCAGAACAGGAATTCCATGTAACTCTGGAAATATTGGCCCGGCCACACGTTTAGAGCATGTGGTTCCAACGATCAATTCCCCTGGATAGATTTTGACGGTCTTTTTGTTGAGCACATAAGCCAGTGCTTCCGCCTTTTGAACGACAATTGGTTTACTCCTGTTCGCTTTGTTTTTGAAATACTCGGTGATCAATAAAGCCCGTTCGGCACAAATCGATTTTGGTGCTGCACTCACAGCATCTTTCAGGAATTGTAGCCTTTTGAATCCCCGGCTTTTTTCAGCAGAGTTGAGGGAGGTCTTGTGGGCGCTTAATGTGGCAGTGTTCATGTGCGGTGATTGAAGTACCTAACGATACAATTGGGTTGCAATGTTTTCCTTTTCAAAATAATACTGCAATTGTTGAATTTCTTCTGCGCTGAAAGGGCTCGCATTTAGTTTCTTGCGCGAGCTACCGATACGCTCGGCTTTTGACTCCCCCATATTGTGATAAGGCAGCAAGTGAATTTTGTCAATTCCTTTTGTTTTCAGCAAAAACACAACATCCGAAAGGTTTTCGGTCGTTGTGGTATATCCGGGTACCAGGGGCAACCTGAATTGTACCGGAGCCTCCACTTCCAAAAGTCTGTCTATGTTCGAAATGATTTTTTCACTGTCTCCTGAAAGAATAGCCTTGTTTTCACTTTTATCAACGATTTTGATATCGAAGTAGATTAAATCGAGCCAGGGAAGAATCGTTTCGAACTTCTCCCACGAAAAATATCCGTTGGTTTCAATGTTGGTATGAATGTCATAAGCCTTACAACGAATCAATAACTCATGGATAAAATCAATATGCAGTGTGGGTTCTCCTCCAGAAAAGGTCACTCCTCCTCCCGATGATTTATAATAGTCGAGGTCACTCAGAATTTCTTCCATCACCTCATTTGTTGACATTTCTTTCCCGATCAGTTTCAAGGCCCCTGAAACGCAATTTTCAACGCATAAACCGCAGTTCGTACAAACTTCACGATCTATGCGGCTTCCTGCATTTATAACGATGGCATTTTCGGGGCATACCTCCTTGCACTCAAGGCTGTCAATACATTTATCGGGATAGAACGCAATCTCCGGCTGAAAGTCCATTGATTCAGGATTCTGACACCAGGGGCATTCCAGATTGCATCCCTTGAAAAAAACTACGGTTCTGATGCCAGGACCGTCATGAATGGAAAAACGTTGTATGTCGAAAACAAGGTTTTGCATGAGAACATCAAAGATAAGTGGTCCCAAAGAGTCAAAAAGTGACTTTGGTCATTGACTGTTGGTGAATGCAGGATTGATCAAGAATGTCGAAAAGTTTTACACAGATTTACCTCCCGCCAAACCAACCCACTAAATTGTGAAACGCACAAAATATAATTATGAGTAATGTCATCTTTCGTTAATGATTTTTGTCATGGGTTAAACGCTGGTTTCACACCACATTTGCCGTGTAATTAATTATAATCCATCACACTTTTAAAAAACAACAACAATGGGAAATGTAAATCAAAACCGAATTGACACCGTAATTGACCCGGCAGACATGACTACTATTGACGGGGCAAAAACCACTATGGAAACCACCCTCGATCCTTACACGAAAAGTCTTACCGATGACGAACGCAGTTCATTGTTTGGCCTCAATGACGAAAACCTGGTATTTACCCACCTGGCACATACCCATGCGGTAAATCTACAGGCCAAGTTTCCACCGGCCATCCAGGCCATCATTCCAAGGTTGGGTAACGACCTGGGCATGTTCGACCAGTTAGATCAGATTGAATCAACTTTTGTAAACCAACTGGCCCAGCGCGTAAGCGACACCTAGCGATTGGCCGCGCACGAAGGTTATGTGGAAGCCCTGGCCATTTACAAAATCATCCAGGCGTTTCATGAAATGGGCATTGAAGGTTTCACCGCAGCCTACGAAGAGTTGAAAGAACGATTTGAAGGGCAGGGAGGCCGACCGGCTGACGAAGGAGCTTAAGAATCTCCTTTGTTTTAAAACCGATTAAGCAAAAAGGTAAGCTGGTTCACCTGTTGGGTAAACTGGCTTACCTTTTTTGACAATTAAATTAACCTGTTTAGATAGTTTAACTATCCTATCAGGAAGGTTAAACTATCCCATAAGGGTAGTTTAATTATCATTATAGCTCATTACAATTCGCTATTTTGAGTATTTAACATACCCTACAGGGAGGTTAAACTACCCTATAAGGGAAGTTTAATTAACAAATTTGGTATTCTTGGTAGTGATTTTATTAAACAAGCACGAGGTATGCCCATAAAACCTAAACAACCGCCACACATCGGGAAAATACTGAAAGCCTATGTTCGGGAAAAACGCATATCGCAAGCCGGCTGGGCACGCCAGCAGGGGATCGGTGCGCAACAAGTGGCCCGTTATCTGAAACGACCCGACCAGCGCATCGGCACCTTATTCACCATCAGCCAGGTGTTGAAACACAATTTTCTCCGTGAAATTGCCGATCAACTGCCCGCAGAGTTTCCGCCCCACCACGAAAATCCATTGAGTATAAGGGTGGCCGAATTAGAAAAGGAAAACGAAATGCTGAAAATGCAGGTGGATTTGTTGAAGGAAGTGCTAGGAAAAAATTAGCTCCATCAGTTTATTGCAGCAACACTTTTACCCTTGAAATACTTTCTGCCTCCTTAACCTCCGCAATATAAATGCCTGCTTGCAGGTGGTTTAAATCAATCCGATTCTCCGGTTGGTTGATGGAAAGCACCTGCTGGCCTTGCAGGTTGTAGAGTTTGAGGTGTTGGATCTGGCCTAGGATAACCAATTGCCTGTTTACCACAGCACCACTAAAAATGGGCGTCATCCCGGCCCATAGATACCCGTCATCCTGATCCCGCATTTCGCGGGAGAAGGATCTGGTGGGGTTCTGCGACAACCCACCAGATCCTTCGGTCGTACCTCCCTCAGGATGACGGTTGCTAGCGAGGTTTGCAGTCGTAAACCCCACAATCCCGTTCCACGAGGCCAAACACCATGTTATTCTGGTTGCAAGTAGTGCGAATGCGCCATTCATAAAAAGATAAGCCTGCCAAGACTATTACTGAAAGCCCGGTTGTTCTTTCCACGCGCTATACCCTCCTTTCAGTTCGTAAACCTCGAAACCCTTGTCAACCATAATTTTTGCAGCATACCCACTGCGATGTGCGGTTTGGCAATAAACAAAGATGATCTTCGAGTGGTTCAGTTCTGATACTTTACGCTTGAAGTTCTGGCTGATGATGTTGATGTTTATCGCCCCTTCAATGTGATTCCTTTTGTATTCAAGCGGGGTTCTGATATCCACAACCTGGACCGAATCGCCCTTTACCTCCAGCAATTTTGCAAATGTTTCCGGCTCTAGTAATTCATAGTTGCCCGAGCCTTCCAAACTCTTGGTAGGATTGCACCCATTCAGTACAATAGCCAAAACAAAAAGTGTTAAAATCAATTTCATGAAATCGAATGTTAAACCCGGATTATTCAATAGAAATTCTTCCCGATAGCTATCGGGACCGACTCGAAACTGCTGCAACTGGAACATAATGACCAACCCAAAGTAAAATTCCTGTTTTCGAAATTCAATTCTCCGGCAGGCCCAAAGTTCGTTTCAGAAAATATCGTGCTGCAATTAATGTAAATGCCGGCACTATGATTAAGATCATCAAACTTCAATTTGTCAACCCTACCTTTGCCATCCTTTATGCAAAAATCGCAAATCAACGTTGAGAAGAAGATTTTGCTGATATCAGCAAACCAGCACAAGGTTCCCTACCCTGTTTATCCATTGGGATTAGCGTATATCTCCTCGTATTTAAAAGAAAACAGCCCCGAATATGAGATTCGGATTTTTGATTTCAATCTGAATGATCTCAGCGATTTCAAAAAAGAGCTGGAAGAATTTGCACCTCGCTACGTAGGCATTTCGCTGAGAAATGCGGACAGTGCCAACTCACTGAACCCCAGCAATTTTATCGAAGATTACTCGCCCCTGGTAGAGTTGGTTAAAGAATATGGCAAAAGCATTACAGTAGTAGGCGGGGCCGGTTATTCCATTTTTCCAAAACTGATTTATGAATTGCTCTCCCCCGATTTCGGCATCTATGGTGAAGGGGAAGTTAGTTTCAGGGATTTGATTGAAACTATTGACCAGGGGCAATTTAACTTCAATGACATTGATGGTTTGATTTACAGAACCAACGGCCAGGTTGCATTGAACAAGAAAAAGCGGTTCGGTGAAGGCATTAAACTGCAGTATGATGAATCAGCAATTGAATATTACTGGCAGCAAAGCGGAACACTCAACATTCAAACAAAACGTGGGTGTCCATACCAGTGCGTTTATTGCTCATACCCATTAATTGAGGGAAGCCAGGTCAGAACCCTCGATGCAGACAAAATTGTGGATTCGTTGGCTCACTTGTATCACGAGAAGAATATCAACTATGTGTTTTTCACCGACCGGTGTTTAACATAAAAAACAAATTCAACCGGCAGTTGGCTGAAAAAATCATTCAAAGCGGAATTAAGCTACAGTGGGGTGCATACTTCACACCTGCCGATCTCACGAAAGAAGATTTGCAACTTTACAAACGTTCAGGATTAACACATGTTGAATTCGGAACTGAATCTTTCTGCGATGAACAATTAGCCAACTATGGCAAAAGGTTTTCGTTCGATGATGTCTTGAAGGTTTCAGATAACTGCAGATAACTGGAAATCAACTATGCCCATTTTTTAATTTTTGGTGGAATCGGAGAAACGAATGGAACTGTAAAGGAGTCTTTTGAAAATTGCCGGAAAATTGATCGTTCGGTATTCTTTCCTTATGTAGGCATGCGAATATACCCCGGCACCAGGTTACAAAAACACGCAATTGCAGAAGGGGTGATCAGCGCCAACGATGATTTGCTTAAACCTAAATATTACATCTCAGCCAATTTCGAACCTGGCAATCTCAAGGAGCAGGCAAAAGCAACCAACAAAACCTGGGTTTTTCCAGATGAGGATTTATCTGTGGGAATTAAATACATGAGAAGAAAAAACATGAAAGGGCCACTTTGGGAACATTTGATCCAGAGATTTTAATGTCCCTTAAGAAGTATTGCAGAGCGGTCGGCCATCCTTTCTAACACAATCGTTACCTGGCTGTCGCTTTACAGTATAAATGCAAGAACGAAAAATTGAACAAGAAGAATGCTGTTTCCATCACTAAAGGAAACGGTCACCATGGTTTCGCAGTAGTTGTGCAACCATTTCTTCAATGAACTCCTGGCAAAGTCCAGTTTGAGCAGCGATTACATGTATGAGGGGTTATTTGAAGCTCGCAGACTCGAAATGAAGGGCAAAATAAGAATGTAAAGTGTCAGGTGAATGATGATGAAAGTCACCCAATAACATCCCAATTTTGCGTTGATTTGCAGTAGAAAACAGGAATCCTGCTGTCAGGATTAGCAGAAGTAAACTATTAGTGCAACTTCCCAATCGAGTATAAGTACCTTTGTAATTGAGCCATTTTCATTCCATTACATCTGTTCAAATAAATAGAAAGAATCCATGACACATTCATTTCATATACCGGTGATGGGAATCGGATTTACCATTGACACCCCGTTGAAAGTTTCTCAATATGGAATTGACTCTGTAATTGCCATCGGCAATGATAATCTGTTGGAAAAGTTGAGAAAGTTCTACTGTACCAAATATGCAATCCCTTACGAAGAGATTACTGAAAAAGCTGAAGATTTCGCTGCGAAAAGAATTACCGCATATCTTAACCTGATCAATGAACTGGCGAATAGAAAATTTGATCAACTCAGGTGCGCTACACAGGATAGCACTGCTGAGATAAAGAAATATTTCAACTTATTGCCCGATAACTCGACACTCAAGCAGCAATTCAAACAATTGACAGGCGAATCGTTTGATCTTTCGAAAGCCAAATCGTGGCTACGCAACAATTTATCAATGGGGAGCATTGATGTTAATATCCTGACCAAAGCAGACAAGGAGAACTATGATGGTGGCGAGAAGCTTCCAATAGAATACAACGGAGCACACACCATGCTGCGGGGATACGCAGATAGCAATTTGAGTTCTTCCCTGGTATTGTCAGCAGGAATGAATCCCCGATTGTACGGATACATGGCCCAATTTGAAGATTTTTTCCCCGATGAAAGTGGCAAGATCAAAAAGAAGATTGTTTTAAAGGTGAGTGATTTTCGGTCAGCATTCATCCAGGGTAAATTTTTAGCTAAAAAGGGGTTGTGGGTTTCAGAGTACAGAATTGAATCCGGGCTCAATTGTGGCGGCCATGCTTTCGCAACAGACGGTCACTTGTTGGGGCCAATCATGGCTGAATTCCGGGATAAACGAAATGAACTGATTCAATCCACTCACGAGCTTTTGAGTTCTTCTCTTGCAACAAAAGGTGGTTTCATTCCTGAAACGCCATTCCCGTTAAAAGTGACTGTTCAGGGTGGTGTAGGCACGGCCGAGGAACATCAATTTCTGATCGATCATTACCAGGTTGATTCCGTTGGCTGGGGTTCCCCATTTTTACTGGTGCCTGAAGCCACAAATGTTGATGAACTTACCCTCAACAAACTCATTAAAGCCAAAGAGGATGATTTGTATTTAAGCAGTATTTCTCCCTTGGGTATTCCATTTAACAGTTTAAAGAATAATACCAAGGAAATAGAAAAGAAGTCAGGAATTCAGAAAGGGTCTCCCGGGAGTCCGTGTCCCCTCAAGTACTTGACATTCAACACAGAGTTTACTCCAAAAGCCATCTGCACGGCTTCACGCCAATATCAAAACCTGAAAATAAAAGAACTGAACAAAGGAACCTTAACACCTAAAGAATATGAAAATGAGTTCGAACAAATTGTAGATAGAACTTGTATTTGCACAGGTTTAAGCTTGTCTGTTTTGCAGATACACGGGATTGAAACCAAGGTGGATGGAAATGGTGTTTCGATTTGTCCGGGTCCCAATATCGCCTATTTTTCAAGTATAATGAGCCTGAAAGAAATCACCGATCACATATACGGCAAAACAAAGAACTTAACAACACCCGATCGGCCAAATATGTTTGTAAAAGAACTGAATCTCTACATCGATTTTCTCAGGAGCAAGTTTGAAGACAAAAGTGTTTCGGTAACAGAAAAGCGTAAAAAATACCTGATGGAGTTTGCTGCAAATTTGAAAGAAGGTGTTGACTACTATCGCAGTTTATTCGAGGATTTTAAGGATGCCTTTAAAGAAACAGAGTCCGGCTTGATACTTGATTTGAAACTAAGCAGTGAAGTGTTGGGCATTCTTCATTCAGAAATTCAAACCCGCTTTATGGAATCCTGTGCGGAGCAATTTGCCCCCCCCCTGAACCTGCCAGATAAATGAACATAATTCAGGGCTAATCGGGTGCGCCAGGCGCAACTCTGTTACAAATGGTTTTACTTTGATGTTAACTGACCTCATGACATAAATCACCAATTGAATTGGCCATTGATTTTTCTTTTGGAAACCAACAATTTCTAACTTCGTTTAATGCAACAACTTTCACTCACCGTTAATGACAAACGCTATAATTTATTGGTTGAAGCCGATGAAACCCTGGCGAATGTTATCAGGAACAAAGTTGGACTTACGGGAACAAAAATCGGCTGTGAACAGGGTTCATGTGGCGCATGCACCGTTTTGGCAGATGGCAAACCGGTTTTGAGTTGTATCGCTCCAGCTCTCAGATATGAAGGTTGCGAACTTCAAACCATAGAAGGTTTGGAGGTGGAGAGTGAACTTCACCTGTTGCAGGAAAAGTTCATGGAAAAAGGTGCACTTCAATGCGGATACTGCACACCAGGAATGATCCTTACAGCAAAATCATTCCTGGAGAAAAACACCAATCCAACCATAGATGAAATCAAGGAAGCTCTTTCCGGCAATCTATGTAGATGTACAGGTTATGTGAAAATCATTGAAGCGGTTAAAGAAGCCTCAGATGTGTTAAGCGGGAAACTACCGACCAAACCTCATCTCTCGCAAGCCGAAAATAATGGGCTAAAGGTTGTTGGCACTTCTCAACCCATCATCGAAGCGCGTGAAAAAGCCACAGGCAAAGCCCTCTATGCCGATGACATTCAGGTGAATGATGCCCTTGCCTGCAAATTTCTACGTTCCAACCGGGCACATGCGAGAATTCTTGATATTGACACAAGCCAGGCCGAACAAATGCCGGGCGTCAGGGCTGTAGTTACGGGTAAAGAAATTCCGGAGAAGTTTGGAGTCCTGCCTATTTCGCAAGATCAATCGGCCCTGGCAATCGACAAAGTGCGATTTGTGGGCGAGATAGTGGTGGCAGTAGCCGCAGACACCGAGGCGATTGCTGTTGAAGCCTTGAAAAAAGTAAAAATTCAGTACGAACCTTTACGCGAACATTTTACCTGGCAGGACTCATTGGCTCCTGCAGAAGGCGATGAATTGATACATCCATATTCTAAAAA
>PVBE011030921.1_pt1 | contig 31567 bp, 30 predicted proteins | sample 1631181 | NCBI WGS metagenome assembly PVBE01 (sample SAMN08397723, study PRJNA350692) | Marine metagenome, whole genome shotgun sequencing project. | isolation source: water | place: Pacific Ocean | collected 2012-04
CCGCCGTATTGAGCCGATCATTTCGATGGCAACAGATTGGATCGTCGGCTATCCAGATGAGACGGACGAAGATTTTCAGGCCAGCGTGGATCTGCAGCGTGAAATCGGGTTTCAGACATCCTTTGTATTCAAATACAGCGAGCGAAGCGGGACTCGTGCGGCACGAGTGGCTGACTGCGTTCCAACGGATGTCAAAAAGGAGCGCAATCAGATCCTTCTGGCGCAGCAGGCGGAGATCAGTGAACAGCTCAATGTCGAAACCAGAGGGCAGCGATTTGATGTGTTCGTAGAGGGACTGTCGAAGAAGGACTCGAGTCGCTACTTCGGACGAAACAACCAAAACCGCATTGTTGTTTTTCCGGCAGGGCGCGACCTCACCGGTCGATTCGCCGAGGTTGAAATCGTCGACTCAACTGCATTGACACTGGTGGGGGAGCTCGTTTGAGATGAGCGACCCTCTTGCAGAAGCACTTCGCCTGGCTCTTCAGGGGCGGGGGCGTGTGGAGCCCAATCCAATGGTCGGCGCGGTGATTGTGAAGGACGGCACAGTGATTGGCCGAGGTGCACACCGCATCTTCGGCGGACATCACGCCGAGGTTGAGGCTCTTGAACAAGCGGGCGAGGGCGCACGAGGTGCCTCTCTCTACATCACTCTGGAACCTTGTTCGACTCTCGGCAAGACGCCTCCTTGCACTGAGGCGATTCTCGCCTCGGGGATCGAGCATGTCGTGTGGGCAGTCGATGACCCCAACCCCGTTCATTCAGGTCGAGCGGCAGCCTTGCTTGAAGCAGCAGGTGTGCGTGTCACGCCGGCCGTCGCAGAGGATCTTGGAAATGCGCTGCTGCACCGCTTCACGACTGTTCAGCGACGGAACTCACCGTTCGTCATCGTCAAATGGGCGCAGACTCTTGCCGGCCGCACCTCGACTCCACGAGATACACCCCCCGAGATAAGCGGGCTTCAGTCTCGCACGCAGGTACACGCCGATCGTGCAGCGTGCTGCGCTATACTGGTGGGTGTCGGCACGGCGATCGACGATGACCCGTCGCTGACCGTTCGGTTGGCGGACGGGAAGTCGCCGCAGAGGCTTGTGCTCGATTCTCAATTGCGAACGCCCCTCGCCTCAAACGTGCTCACTACACCTCCAGTGACGACCTTTTTCTGCGGGCCTGATGTTGACTTGGTCAGGAAGGCCGAGTGCGAAGCAGCCGGCGCGCGGGTCAAGAAGCTATCGAGGGATGGTGGGTCACTCGACCTTGCGGAGATGTTGCATTTCCTGCAGGACGACGGCATGCACCGAGTCTTTGTTGAAGGAGGTGCGGCCGTTCGAGAGAGCTTCTTCCGAGAGAACCTCGTGGACTTTGTGCAGGTCTATATCGCAGATGCCGCCGAATCTGAAGCCGCCGCTGGTGTCGTCGAGGCTCTCATCACAGAGCACTCCCTGATTGACACCCAAACAGAGTCCATTGGCGCGGATATCCTGCTGTCCGGTTATTGCGACTGAGGCATCGGCTGTCGTTGCCGCCAGACTTGCTGCCCGGCAGCCATCAGGATCACGACTCCTCCTGCAAACGTCGTCCATGCAGGCCGTTCGTCGTGGAGAAGAAAGGCCCAGAGCGGGGTCAGGGCCGGGTCAATGAGCAGGAGCAGTGACGCTTCTAGAGCACGCACCTCCTTCAAGCCTCGCAGCAGAAACACATAGGCCAGTGACACCTGAATGAGTCCCAGATACGAAACAGCCAACCAGCCTGCTGCATCTGAGGCGCCGATCGGCCACGACATCCCGATCCCGACCACACCAGCCATCAGGTTTCCGATGACCACCGCTCGCATGCCATCAAAGCCATCCGAGTCGCTCTTCTTCAGCCAACTCAACCCCATGACCGTCAGGGCCCAGGTGAATCCAGCCGAGACAGCCAACCAGTTGCCGAGGACGGGGTTGGGTGCCAAGGTTGTCGGCGCGTCGTGTCCCATCGCGAAGAGAACGAATCCTATCGCGACGAGGCAAAGCAGTCGGATATCGGCCCGAGTGGGTTGGGTCCGCAATAGGAGAGCTCCTATGAGGACGACATAAAGTGGTGCTGTGCTTTCCAGAAAAATCGTCGCTGCTGCTGTAGTCAGCTTGTTGGCTGTGACGAACAGCAGCATGGTTACGGCGTAGGCAAACCCAACTCCCATGAGTCGTGGCGTCCAGTGCCTCCTGACCGCCGGTAGTGCGACCAGAAGGCCCAGTGCTGCAATCAGTGACCGTAGGCCGGCCGTTTCTATTCCATCAAAGGGGCAGCTCTTGATGGCCGCACCTCCGGTCGAGAAAAGCGCCGCCGCCGCGAGAATGCATAGACGCGCTTTCCAGCTCGGCCCCACCAGCAGGGTGTTCATTGTCTTTGTCACCATGGCAACAGCGTATCGAAGGATGCCGATGAGGGCGAGTGCCGACTGCCTCAACAGTGAGGTAGGCTCGACTCGTCAACGTCCGCTGCCCCGCGAATTTGATCTGTTACGAAAAACCTTCAGGCCTGCGTCGCCCCCATCGTCCATCCACTCACTAAGTCGCAACTCGTGCTGAAAAGGAACGGTATTCTTGGAAAGAAATAGCTGCCCATGTCTTGCTCTGAAGTGCGATCGACCCGTTGGGTGGAGCGCTCACCTGCCAATAACTCAGCTCAGGGAGTCCAGCAGCCCGATACATCCTTGCTCGATGAGATCGAAGACACGGCCGAAGCCGTCACCTTCGCCAAGATAGGGGTCGGGGACGTCGTCCCCAGAGTCGGGGCCGGCGTAGTCGAGGAGCAAATGGAGGTGCCCGCGACGGTCGCGAGGGCAGGCCTCCTTCAGAGCGGCGAGATTCGCTGAGTCCATGGCGATGATGTAGTCGCAATTGGAGAGGTCATCGCCCGTGACGACGCGAGCCGTTTGGTCACCGAGGTCGATACCGCGGTCTTCGGCGGCGAGTGCAGAGCGGCGGTCGGGTGAGCTTCCGACATTGTAGGCGTGAGTGCCCGCCGAGTCGATCTCGAATCGATCGCTCAGACCGCGTTCGGCTACGAGGGCTTCGAAAATGCTGAATGCAGTAGGCGATCGGCAGATGTTACCCATGCAGACAAAAAGGACGCTTGTCTTTTCCATGTGCGAGATCGTGCCAGAAGGGCGCGACAATCCACAGGGCTACTTTCACTTTTTTGCCAAACGGAGAGAATTCTGGTATCTCAGATAGACGATTATCCTATGGGGGGATGGGTCTGTAGAGGTGCCGCGCCAACGGCTTGGTAGAAGTACAACAATGAAGATTCTTTAGGTGGTGCATGGTTACTTGCCGCAGTTCCGTGGTGGAACGGAGCTGTATCTCCATGGGCTGAATCGTTGTCTGCGAGCTGAAGGGCACGAGGTTGAAATTGTCGCCGGCACGACAGACACCTCCGAGACTCCTCAGGTCGATTCCTTCTATCATGAAGGTTTTCGCGTTTGGAAGATTGTGTTGGCCGGGAGCTACATGGAGCACTGGACACGCTCCTTGAATCCAGACGCAACCGATCTCTTCACAGAGATCCTGCGGCGCACGCAGCCGGATGTTGTCCACATTCATCACTGGTATCGACTTTCGAGAGACCTCATTGAGACGTGCTTTCGCATGGGTATCCCTGCCATCTGCACGTTGCACGACCTCTGGACCAGTTGCCCTCGGATCTTCCGAATCCGAGAGGAGTCATTCTGCGAGGTTGTTCTCGGTTCCGATACCTGCGCGTCCTGCGTCCCCCGTTTTCCTTGGAGCGACGACGCGACAACCATCGCACAGATCGAGCAGTTTCGATTGGATTTTGGCAATGAACTGCACCTCGCAGATCGGATTGTCGTCCCTTCGCGGGCTCATGCTGATCTTCTCGGGACTGTCGGCGACCTGCCATCGGATCGCGTCGTGGTGTTGCCCCATGGGACCATCGTGTCACAGGGCGAGAATCAACCGCCAAGCCGTGTCCTGCCGGATGAGGCGCCGCTGAGTGTTGGTGTATGGGGACACTTGCACCACATGAAGGGGCTGCACCTGGTCCTGGAGGCGTTACAGGAGCTCGCTGATCCTTCCGCCATTCGACTGCACGTTTGGGGCGATGTTGTTGAACCCCTTTACCAGAAGCGTCTCGACAGCCTCAGTGTCGGGTTGAGCATCAAATGGCACGGGAGTTTCGTGCCGACTGACATTGCTTCAGAGCCTCTCGATCTGGCCATTATCCCGTCGCTTTGCAGTGAGTCGTTTTCGTTTGTTCTCGACGAAGCGTTTGACCTGAACCTGCCAGTGATTGTCCCCGATCGTGGCGCACTTGCCGAGCGGATCGGTGATGCAGGTGCCGTCTTTCAACCGGAGGACTCCAAGTCTCTTGGCGTTGTTCTGAACGGTGTCCTGGATGACCCGCAGGTCTTGCTGCAATGGCGAGAGCAGATTCCTGACCTGCAGTCGATGGAGAGCCACGCGGTTGCCCTGGCTCGGATCTACGAAGCAACTGCAGCAGGGAAGTACGCCGGCTTCAGAGACCCGGATCCGACAATGATGGATCGGCGGACAAGACTCCTCGCCGAGTTATTGCGCCATTCGGAGCAGCTCATTTTCGGCTATCTCGGTCACATCAAGCGAGAAACGGGGCGTGGGGATCACTTCGAATCTGTTGTTCGTCAGATGATCGAAGATCAGCACACTTCAGGTGCGACCCTCAACCAGCTGCGGGATGACCTGATCTCTGCCAGGGATTCGTTGGAGGAAGTTGAGACTATTGAGGGGGTCCTGGCGAAAGAGGTTTCAATCTTGCGGCAGGCTTTGTCCTCAGTCCACAAGAAGGGCTCAATGAACCCTCCTGAGACTCCGCGGAACCTACCGCATTTACCGCGGCACATTCCCGAACTGGGTGATGTAGCAACCATTATTCAGGACAATCGAACCATCGTCACAGAGTTTCTGGATGCGGTTGCTCAATTGCGCGGGATGCAGCGTCGCTCGTCACGAAAAGAGAGCGAGATTCTTCGATTGACTCAGGAGAATGAGGTAGCGGCCGAGCTGAGCAAGGAAAACGAGGGCCTGAGGAAGCAGATCGAGGCAGTTGAAGCAGAGAAGGGCACCCTCGCTGAGAGCCTTGAAGGTGCACTCTCGGCCCAAAGGACTACAGAGCGCGCTCTCCTCGCAGTCGGAGGCATGGTGGACACGCTTCGCAAGGTGCTGTTGAAGATCGATGAACGTCAGCCTGAATGGCGGGACAGCTCCTTTGGACTCTCTCAAGATGTTGCGTCTATTGAAGTGCAGGACATCGGAGCACTGGGTCACGCCATTGCTCGCAACAAGGAGATGATTGAACAGTTCCTGCTCAAGGTCCGTGCCCTCCACTGGGAGTGCGAAGACAACAACGAGTCGGATGATAGTCAGACACAGCTCGTTGCTGCAACGTCGATGATCGCCGACCTTGGTCAGCTGATTGAAGAGCTGCGCCGAGCGCTGACCGCAGTGTTCTCTGATGACCCTTCGGTACCCGCCTCAAACCTCTCCGAATCGCAGACGTCCATCCATGTTCCTGAGCTGGGCGATCTTGCAACCATTCGATCAGTCAACAGAGAGCTCATTGATCGGTACTTGGAGAAGCTTCGCACCTTGATCCACGAGGAGTAAGAGTCTCAGATTTCGCAGAATGACTGGATGTGGGTGAGCTCGAATCGTCGTCCCAGCCTTGTCGCAAGAATCAGGTCGATCCGTATGGGCGCTCCTCGAAGTCGCTCCCGCCGAATGTACTGCCTCGCTGCTTGCACCATGGCAGCGGTCTTGGTTCTGCCGACGGAGTCGGCCGCCCATGCGATCCCTTCGCTTCGATAGCGAACCTCCGTGAGGACGACGACATCTCGATGGGTGGAGACGATGTCGATTTCGCCCTGTCCCAACCGAGCGTTGCGCTCCACAATTGTGTGGCCGAGGCGACGCAGGTAACGGGCTGCAGCTCTCTCGGCACGGGCACCGACTCGAAACGAGAATAACGTTGGCATGTCACGGAGCTCCTATGACGAGGTCAGTCGCGGAGCAGCAGACTGTGGCAGGCCCTTTCTTGGGTTGTTTTATTCGTCCTTTTCCAGAACACGGACGACCGTGTTGCGAAGGAACTTAATGCGCGCACCGTCAAAATCCAGTGTCACCAGTTCATCCTTCGTTTGAATCACGCGTCCGATGCACCCTGCCTGAACCAAGACGCGGTCGCCTTTCTTGAGACTGTCGAGCATCTCGGCCTTCCGCTTCTTCTCTTTTCTGCCAGGGAGAATCACAAGGAATATCCAGACAATTGCGATGGGGCCAATGAGCATGAGAATGCCGGGGCCGCCCTGACCGCCTTCGAGAAATGCCAAGCCGGATGGCCAGATGATGTCCATGATAAGTCCTGCCGTTGAATCGTTGCCTGTTCAGAGTCTGTCCAAGACGTTCTAACCACCCGCGACCTCTGATCGAAGAGGCGACAGCATTCTTTTCACTGTGGGGTGGCCTCGAGTAGCGATAAAGTGCCCCCATGGAAACGACAGCGCCTCAACCACTTCCGCCCATCGGGCCCTCTCGGGTGGTCTGCGCCATGAGCGGCGGCGTGGACTCAAGCGTTGCTGCAGCCCTCCTGAAGGATCAAGGCCATGAGGTGGTCGGCCTTTTCATGCGCAATGGAGTCCAGCCCGCAGCTGCGGCGGCTCGCGGCAAACAAGGCTGTTGCTCCCTTGATGACGCGGCTGACGCCCGCCGAGTTGCCGGCATTCTCGACATCCCTTTCTACGCTGTCGACTTCTCCGCAGACTTTCAGTCGATCATTGACGGTTTTGCCGACGAGTATGAACGCGGCCGCACTCCCAACCCGTGCATTCGCTGCAACAAGCTGCTGAAGTTCGGGCGCCTCATTGACCACGCCGATCGATTGGGTGCTGCGTATGTCGCAACCGGCCATTACGGTCAGGTCGTTCAGGTGGGGGATCGGCTTAGTGTCGGCCGTCCTGTAGACTCTTCCAAGGACCAGAGTTACGTCCTTTTCTCATTGGACCAGGAGCAACTCTCTCGAACCCTCCTTCCACTTGGTCATTTGGAGAAGACGCAAGTGCGAGACCTGGCGAAGAAATTCGCTTTGCCTGTGACCGACAAGCCTGACTCGCAAGAGATCTGTTTTGTTCCCGACAACGACTACTCAGGAATGCTCGAGCGCCTTCGTCCCCAGACAATTGTCGAGGGTGAAATGGTGGACACCAAGGGCACAGTCGTTGGCCGTCATGGTGGTCATCAGCAATTCACCATCGGCCAGCGCAAGGGTATCGGCGGGGGTTTTCGTGAACCGCGCTATGTCGTCGAGATCGATGCGCCCAACAACCGAGTCGTCATCGGGAAACGAGACCAGCTGCTCTGCGTCGGCCTGTCCATGAGCGAATTGACTTTCAGCGGCCTGAATGCTGACGATCTTAAGGACGGTGTCGATGGGCTTATCCAGATCCGTTATCAGCACCTCCCCATGGAAGCGACAGCCACACTCACGAGTGAGCACGAGGTCGACATTCGCTTTCATGAACCTCTCCCATCCGTAACGCCCGGCCAGGCGGCCGTTTTCTACATCGGCACTTCGATTGCCTTTGGTGGTTATATTGACGCGTCGCGACGTCTGTGTAATCAACAATCGGAGGAGGCCCGTTGACTGCGACCAGTTGCTTTTGGCTGCTTCTGTCCCTGCTCGTTGTGACTGCTGCGTTCCGCCTGTTCTCGAGTCATCCGAGGGCTCGTTGGGCCCATCAACTGACTATCGCTGTACTGCTGATTCTTCCATTGCCGAAAGTCGCACCGCATTTATTCGGGGTGGTTTCACCCGTCGAGCATCTGCTCATCGTGGACATCTCTCGGAGCATGCAGGAGCACCCTGCAACACTTGTGAGCGATGCGATCGAAGTCCATCAGGCTCGGTTTGGCAATGCTGCACCCGTGGTCGTGGCTGCTGGTGCTTCGGCGCATATTGTGGAATCGGGCAATGAACTGTCTTTTGGAGCTGCTTTGAATCAGCTTCAATTGCGCCGAGGTTTCGACCTTCGGCGTGCGCTTGTTTCTGGGCTTTCTGTCCTTTCAGGCGATGGGCCGCTTCACCTTGCAATCCTGACGGACAGGCAGATTGATCGCGCATCTGTCGTCAGCGCTTCAGCGTTGTTGAGCGAGCGAAACCTCGAAGAGGTTGTTGTCCTGCCGCCTCGTTCAGTTGACACCGAGGACGCATCGGTTCGGTTCAAGACGCATCCGATGACCTGCCGTGTTGGCGAGACCCTTGGAGTCGAGGTCGAGGTCTTCGGGCGAGTGCGGAAACGTCGGATTCTCCGTGTTCGCCTGGACAGCTCAGAACTGGAATTGACTCTGACACCAGAAAGGACGTCGGTGTCGTTGGCGTTGTTGACTGCGCCGATGACAGACAATCGCACGTCGATAGAAGCTCGATTACTGGGCCATGATGAGTGGGACAGTGATGCTTCAGGGGATGTCGCTCGGATTCCATGCCATGTACAGCACGAGGCGCCGCGCGTTCTTGTTTGTACTAAGGGTGGACCTGACCTTGGCGCGGCACTGCGAGCCCAGGGGGCTCATGTTACAGAAGCTTCGGAGCTCCTGTCATTGAGTGGCCAGGATATTGTTGTCCTGGAGAATATCGCTGCCTCTGCAATGAGCGACTCTCTGTCAAATTCGCTGGACACCTTTGTTCGCGGCGGCGGCGGCTTGATTCTGGCGGGCGCAACGTCAGCCTTCGGCAAGGGGGCATGGAGCGGCACTGTTCTCGATGAGTTGTCGCCGCTGAAATCGCGCCCGGACAAGCGTCGACTGGATGTGACGCTCTTGCTGGATCGTTCGGGCAGCATGGATCGTGATGGCCGATTCGCGGCGGCAAAGTCAGCGGCTCTCGCTTTCACAGGGCACCTCGGCCCACGAGATCAACTGAAGATCAACGCGTTTGGTGTAACTCGCACTGCACGTCGGTTCAGAGGAGGTGATACCGCCGCTGTTTCCGCGTGGCTCAGGACGCTCACTCCGGGTGGCGGGACCGACCTGGCCGCGGCCCTCGACGAGTCCGTGGCAGATGGCGGCGAATCGGAGGGTGCATCCGAAAAAGTCCTCATGGTTCTCACCGACTGGGAAGACCTGAACGCACTTGAACCGGAGCGACTCGCGAAATGGACGCAGGAGGCTCAAGCCGCTCGACTGTCCATTTCAGTGTTCTGGTTTGACCGAGATGAGAGTCGTCGGAGCCTGCTGACCGGGCTGACTTCCACCACCAGAGGAAGCCTCATTGACGTCGATGATTTCGGCACTCTTCTGGACCCCATGATCAACGTCGTTGATGAGTCGCTGGTGTTGGAGCCCGCAACGATTCGTTCCATCAGCGGTGTCGAGGGTGCCGTCAGCCGACTGCTAAGGACTTCGCATGGCAAGGGATTGCGTGTCTTGGCGCGGCACGATGCCAGCACAGCTGCGCTGGCGTCCTGGAGCGTTGGAGAAGGGCAGGTCGCGTCAATTCCAGTCGATCTTGACGCCAGAACTATCCGAGCTCTCTTCGGGTCAGATGAAGCAATGGCCTCGTTCGTTGCTTCGCTTGCCGAGGAGGGAGGGGGCTTCTCGGACTCTGTGGCCCTGGAAGCAGGGAAGGGGCGGTGGCGGTTTATTGTCCGGAGCGGCGGAAACCTGTCTCATCTCACGACAATCGGCGCCTCTCATTTCCTGCGTCGGGTCGGAGCGACGACGTGGGCATCGACCTGGATCGAGACACCACCTGAATCTGGACTGGTTCGCCTCATGGAAACTGCCGACAAGGTGCGTTCGGTGCGGCCCTTTCAGGGTCCAGATCCTTTTGACCGAGAGCAACAGCAGGCGGATTGGACCGCGAATGCTCTTCAGAGTGCGCTGATGGGTGATAGTGCGGGTCGGCGTTTTGGAGGTTTACCTGCGCTCATGCTCATTCTGGCCTTTCTTGGGTGTGTGACTGAAGTTGTGGCGCGTCTCAACCGTCGCTGATTCCCACAACTTGTTCAAGAAAACCCAACGGTTGGCCGATGATTGCCTTGGATAGTCGTTCGCAGTCCCGCCCGATGGCGGATGAAAGGTAATAGCCGTGAGATCATTCAAATTCCCCCTCGTCGGTCTTTTCGCTCTTCTGTTCGGGCTCCTGGTGTCATGCGTCGCCGTGGACAATCAGGGTCGTCATTTGCCCGACGAGCCTGAGGAGGCGTCGGTCAGCGAACGTGTAGACGTTCAAAAAATCCAAGTTGAGTCGGTGATCGCATCGATCGCTGTTGATCGTGGCCCCAAGTTGCTGCGAGATCTGCAATGGCTGATTCGCATGAAGGGCATGGCTACACCAGTCATTGTTGCTTCGCTACCTGATTCGTCGGCGCAAGTGCGATCAAACCTCCTCTATGTCCTGGGGTTTGACCCAAGCCCGGAATCTGCTGAGGCGCTCAAGAGCTACCTCGGTGATCCGGACGATGCCACCAGATACGAGGCGGCGGCTGCCCTTCTGCATCACGGGGATTACTCCGCAACGCCGATCCTCATCAAGTTCCTCGAAAGCAGCAACCGCCACATGCGCTTCAAAGCTGTGGAGGCATTGCGGGAAACGACCGGCCGCGAGTTCGGCTATTCATTTTCCGAGGCTGCCAGCCTGCGGGCCGAAGCAGTCGCCCGATGGAAGGCATGGTGGGCGTCAGAGAAGCGGCGTCTCATGCGTCGTACCACTCCGGTCGGCGACGAGCCGGGTAAATGAACACAGTGATTTGGAAAGTCGCATGGAATCCTCTCGAGGTGCTGTAGGATAAGCGTCGCGCCCACAGCCTTGTCATCAACAACTGAGAAACAACATCATGAGCTCCCTTGGGTGGATACTGACAATCTGGGCCTTTTCCGCCGTAGTCGTGGTCGGCTACTTCTACACCGATGTCCTGCGGAAGCAGCCTGAAGAGAATTAGCGCAGTTTCCCCTGCCCGATCTGTATATACTTGACCCACATCAAGTGACGACGGGAGTATCAGGGATGAAGATCTACTTTTGCGACAGCTGCAATGAGAGTATTCCACTTCCGGATATCAAGGCGAATCGCATCACCATTGATGCAGGCAAGATCTATTGCCCTGAGTGCGCTCCCAAGCCGCAAGCAAAGCTGATCTCCGTAAACGTTCCGACCATGCTGATCGCGGTGCTGTTGAGTACCGTCTTGGGGGCGGTCTTGATGGAACTCTTTGGCGATGTCCTGCTTGGACGCGAGCGGCCGGACTCCGTGGCGCAACGCCTGCAGAAGGTCGAGGGAGCTGTGGACTCACAGCGCGAAAAGGCCGAGAAGTTCGTGAAGAAAACCGAGCGGTCGCTGAACGTCTCGGAGGATGGGCACGGTGTCCTCAAACGCCTGACCGATCGAGTCAATGGCCTTGCAGTTCGGATTGAGGCTCAGAACAAAGAGATCAGCGGTCTTCGAGAGTCGTTGCGCGCTGATCAAGAGACTCTCAAGGCGGAGTTGATGGAAGAGGTCGCGCGGCAGTCGGCTGCTGAGAATCAGCTGCCCCTTCTTGCCGAATCGCAGAAGGATTTGTCACAGCAACTCGGCGCGGCATTGGCTCGACTCGATTCGATGGATGCACGAATCGAACGGACACAAAAAAGTGTACAGGCTCTCAGCCGCGGTGACGCCATCGGTTTAGGCGGACGGGCTACGGGTGCTGGGAGCGGAGGCACCGGCGCCTCGGGCGAGGACTCGGCAACCAAGAAGAAGATCGATGCGGCTCTCGTGCTACTCAAACATCCGGAAGGGCCTCGTCGATTTACAGCGGTTTTTGAGCTGGCGCAGTTGAAGGGGCGGAGAGTGGAGGAGGGATTGGTGGGGGCGCTGTCGGACGAGAAGAGCTTTGTTCGTCAAGCGGCCGCAGAGCGCCTCGGTGAGGTCAAGGCTCGCTGGACCACTGAGCCGCTGATCCAGAAGCTCAAGGATTCGGACCCTTTTGTGCGTGAAGCAGTCGTGAGTGCATTGGAGTCGATCCTTGGTCGTTCAATTGGACTGGTCGCCAGTGCGGACGCCGCCACTCGCATTGCAAAGTGCCGCGAGCTGGAGGAGTGGTGGGCAGCGAACAAGGACAAGTAGCCCCCATGTTGACTTTTGTCTTCAGTCGAATCCTCAGGAATACAGCATGACTAAGCCAGCGCCGCCGGATGGGGGCAACGTTGCGAGAACTCGGATCATTGCGACCTTGGGACCTGCGTCGTCAAGCGTTGCGACTATTCGAGCCCTGATTGCTGCCGGTGCGACGGGGTTTCGCGTCAATTTCTCGCACGGGACTCACGATGACCACGCCGCGGTGATTGCGCGTGTGCGCAAGGTCGCCCGCAACAGCGGTCGTCCCATCGCAATCATCGCGGACTTGCAAGGGCCCAAAATACGCACAGGTGCTTTACGAGGCGGGCATGCTGTCAACCTCGTCGTCGGAGAATCGGTCAGTATCACGCACAAAGTCGCTGAGAGTTCTCCAGGTGTCATCGCGACGACGTATCGCAAGCTCGCGAAGGATGTCAAGGTGGGTGATCGCATACTGCTCGATGATGGCTCGCTTGAGTTGCATTGCACTGACAAGACTGAAGACGCGTTGCAGTGCGTTGTCATTGGCGGCGGTCTTCTTCGGGCCAACAAGGGCATCAATCTGCCGGGTGTCAAAGTATCAACGCCCTCTTTGACAACGAAGGATCGGCGTGACCTGGTTTTTGCACTGGAGCATGGTGTCGACTATGTGGCTCTGAGTTTTGTCCGAAGCGCTGATGATGTGAAACGGTTGAGGCGTTTGATCGACAAGAGTCATGCCAGCGCCGCTATCATCTCGAAGATCGAAAAACCGGAGGCTGTGGAGGATCTCGATGCCATCCTTGATGTCTCTGAGGGAATTATGGTGGCTCGTGGTGACCTTGGTGTCGAGATCGCTGGCGAGCAGCTTCCCGTCATGCAGAAAGAGATCATTGCCCGGGCACGCCAGCGCGGCCGCGTCGTCATCACGGCGACACAAATGCTCGAGAGCATGATTGAGAATCTGCGACCGACTCGTGCAGAAACTTCCGATGTCGCAAATGCCATTCTGGATGGTACTGATGGTGTCATGCTCTCAGGTGAAACGGCAGTGGGGCGTCATCCCATCGCGGCTGTGTCGGCTATGCTCGCAATAGCTTTGCACACAGAAAACAGTCTGCTCTATCGGCGGATTGTCGATGGAATGCCCCTGGACCCAGGCGGCGATGCGGCTGACGCAACCGTCCACGCTGCGTGTACCGCGGCTGATGAATTGGGCGCGAGGGCAGTGGTTGCCTTTTCCAGTTCGGGGCGAACGTGTTTCAAGGCGTCATTCGCGCGGCCCCGCTGCGCTCTTGTCGCGGCGACATTCAGCGAGGCAACCTACCGACGTCTTGCCCTTTGCTGGGGTGTCCATGCGCTACTCATCAACACACAGGTGAAGAGTGTTGAAGATCTCTATTTTCTTGCAGAGCGGAGCTTGCTGGCTGCCGGCATCACATCGCCTGGAGACTGGACCGTTCTTGTGACAGGCTCGAATATCGGAGCAGGCGGGACCAACAGCATGAAGATCCATCGTGTTGGCACCGTGGACGTTGTAGACGACAAGCGAGTCCGTGCCCGCTTCAGGCGCCTCTTCCAATCCCGCGGAATATAGCCTGAGAGAACCGCCGAGAAGTCTCTGGTTGGTTGAAACGAGGGGCGCGGGTTTCTACAGTCTCTCCGATCGACCTTCCTATCGTTTTTTCAGCGAAGTAAGCCAATGAAAATCCATGAATATCAGGCCAAGGATGTCCTGAAGGGGTACGGAGTCAGCGTACCGAACGGCATCCTCTGCACGTCTCCAGAAGAAGTCGGCAAGGCTACCGAGACCCTTCAAACTCCCGTTGTTGTCGTCAAGGCACAGATTCACGCAGGTGGTCGTGGCAAGGGTGGCGGTGTTCGCGTGGTTCGGGGCAGCGAAGAGGCTGTCGAAGCCGCGAAGAGCATGATGGCTCGGAATCTCATCACGCATCAGACCGGCCCCGAGGGACAGCCCGTACGCCGGATCTGGGTCGAGGAGGGGTGTGCCATCGCAGATGAGCTCTACATCGGCATCGCCATGGACCGAAAACTCCAATGTCCTGTCATTATGGCCTCATCGGAAGGTGGCATGGAGATCGAAGAGGTTGCAGCGAAGACGCCGGAGAAAATCCTCCGTGAGCCCCTCGATCCCGAGATCGGCCTGCGGGGATTTCAGGCACGCCGCCTTGCGAAGGGTATTGGTATCCCGTCTGAGTTGATCAACTCCGCCATCAAGTTCTTCGGTTCACTGTGTGATGCCTTTCTTGCCAACGACTGCTCTTTGGCGGAGGTGAACCCCCTTGTGGTGACTGAGGACAGCAAGTTGATCGCGCTCGATGCCAAGATGAATTTCGACGATAACGCTCTTTTTCGTCATAGCTCGATCGCAGAACTGCGTGATATGGACGAGGAGGATGCGGCCGAAGTAGAAGCCGCTGAAAGTGGGCTCTCCTACATCAGCCTCGACGGCAACATCGGTTGCCTGGTGAACGGCGCCGGCCTCGCCATGGCTACGATGGACCTGATCCAGCTACATGGCGGCGAGCCCGCAAACTTCCTCGATGTCGGTGGAGGAGCAAACGCGCAGCAAGTGGCACACGCTTTCAAGATCATCCTTGGCGATGAGAATGTAAAGGGCATCCTGGTCAACATTTTTGGTGGCATTCTCTCATGCAAGACACTTGCAGACGGTATTTGCCAGGCAGTGAAAGAAGTTGACCTCCACGTGCCATTGGTGGTGCGTCTGGAGGGGACCGAGGTTGCCGATGGCCGTCAAATCCTTGAGGAGTCAGGGCTCCCCATCACCACTGCCACAGATATGACCGACGCAGCCAACAAGATTGTTGGTCTCGTTTCCTGAACTGGAAAAGGATTCAAGCATGAGCATTCTCGTCAACAAGGATACGAAGGTCATCGTTCAGGGAATCACCGGGTCGGCCGGCCAATTCCACGCAGAACAGATGATTGAGTATGGGACTCAAATCGTCGGTGGCGTCACACCGGGCCGTGGTGGACAGGAGTGTCTGGGCAAGCCTGTTTTTGACACTGTTGCCGAAGCGGTTGAGGCGACAGGAGCCGATTGCACAGTCATCTATGTGCCACCTCCCTTTGCAGGTGAGGCCATCATCGAGGCGATGGCGGCTGAAATGCGTCTGGCTATCTGTATCACAGAAGGGATTCCTGTCATGGATATGGCGCGCGTGCGCGACGCCATGAAGATATCGGAAATGCGTCTCGTCGGTCCGAACTGCCCGGGTGTGATCACGCCGGGCGAATGCAAGGTTGGCATCATGCCGGGCTACATCCATACTCCTGGACGTATCGGCGTCCTGTCGCGTAGTGGGACTCTCACCTATGAGGCTGTGTGGCAGCTGTCTGAGTTGGGTATCGGTCAGTCAACATGCGTTGGTATTGGCGGTGATCCCATTAACGGTACTAACTTCATCGATACACTGGACCTCTACAACAACGACCCTGAAACCGACGGCGTCATCATGATTGGTGAGATCGGTGGCACCGCAGAGGAAGAGGCTGCCGAGTGGATTGCATCCCACATGAAAAAGCCAGTGGCAGCCTTTATCGCGGGGCAGACCGCACCTCCTGGAAAGCGCATGGGGCATGCCGGCGCCATCATTTCCGGTGGCAGCGGCAAGGCGTCGGACAAGATCGCCGCACTGGAGGCCGTGGGCATCAACGTTGCCCGAAGTCCTGCAGATATGGGGCGCGCTCTCAAGGAATCGCTCGGTAGCTAACGGGCCTCTGAGTCAAGGTGGGCGGCTTCTGATAGTCTGCGGCCAGAATTGCTGGTAAAGCTGGATTTCAGAAGGCAAGTGCATGTCTCAGTCGGCAGAAACCGAGAAAATGAGGGGCAACGTGTTTCGCGTTCAGGGTGGGCATCCCATCAGCGGCGTGATCCGACCCTCTGGCAACAAGAATGAGGCTCTGCCGGTCCTGGCAGCCGCCCTGCTCGCCGCCGAAGGCCGAGTCACGCTGGAGAACCTCCCCGACATCGCTGATATCCGCGATATGATTCAGTTGACTGAGTCCGTCGGCGTACAGCTGGAGCGTGAGGGTGGAATCTTGCGGATGGACGCAACCAAACTCACCTCCGTGGCGCCCGACAGTCAACGCGCCGCCGAAATCCGTGGGTCCTTCCTGTTGTCCGCTCCACTGCTGGCGCGAAATGGCGAGGTTCGTCTGCCGCGACCAGGTGGCGATAAGATTGGACGGCGGCGAATCGACACGCACCTGGACGCCCTCCAGAAGCTTGGTGCCAGAGTCGATGTCTCTGGCACGGACTACGTCATGACATTGGATGGTCGATTTGTCGGCAACGATGTGTTTCTTGATGAAGCGAGCGTCATGGCTACTGAAAATGCCCTGATGGCTGCCGCTGCTGCGGAAGGGACGACGCGTATCGCCAACGCCGCTTCCGAGCCACACGTGCAAGGGCTCTGTCGGATGCTTGTGGGCATGGGTGCACATATTCGTGGAATCGGCACGAACCTCCTGCAGATTCAGGGCTGTGAATCCCTCGTGGGCTGTCACCATGTTGTCGGGCCGGATCACATTGAGATCGGTTCTTTCATGGGCCTCGCAGCAGTGACTGGTGGCGAGCTGGAAATAGGGCCAGTCAATCCGGATGATCTTCGAATGATCCGGATGGTTTTCAGGCGCCTTGGCGTGGAATCACAGATGGACGGTGACCGACTGTTCATCCCCGGGAATCAGGATCTTGAGATTGTGACGGACTTCCACGACGCTATTCCCAAGTTGGATGACGCTCCCTGGCCTGGTTTTCCAGCGGATCTCGTGTCCATTGCGCTCATGGTAGCGACGCAGTCCACAGGCACCATCCTGGTGCACGAGAAACTGTTTGAGAGTCGCATGTTCTGGGTTGATCGGCTGGTTTCGATGGGGGCACGAATCGTTTTGTGCGACCCTCACAGAGCGGTTGTTGTCGGCCCTGCCAGGCTCCACGGCGCGACGATTACGAGCCCTGATATTCGGGCAGGAATGTCGCTGCTCATAGCTGCGCTGTGTGCAGAAGGCGAGAGTGTGATCCAAAACGTGCATCAGATTGATCGGGGCTATGAGCGGATCGACGAGCGTTTGAGGCAGCTGGGAGCTCATCTCGAGCGCGTCTGATTGCTGAAGACTCTTGCATCGGCTCGTAGAAAGCCGCACACTACGTTCCACCCGAAACGTGGGTGAAGGAGCATCACGTGAGCATTATCAATCCAGTTTTTGCAATCGGTCCCACCGAGCTCATTCCCATCGCGGTCGTCCTCATGTTTCTTTTTGGCGCAAAGAAACTCCCAGGTCTGGCGAGGAGCCTTGGACAATCGTTTGTTGAGTTCAAGCGCGGCGTCAAGGACGACCCCCCTAAGAGTGACGAGCAGCTTCCGCCGCCTGAGGAAACAAAGCAACTTCCTGCCGACGATGAAACGAAGCCCTGATGAGTGGCTCTATCGGTGACAATAAGTGGCAGGTTGAGATTCAGGTAGATGGCGAGCCGGTCGAACTCAATCGGACTTTCATCCACGAGATGATCGGGGCGTCGCTGGAGGGGCTGGTTTCTGCGCTGAGAGGAGTGGAAGAGCCTTCCAGTATCGAGATCTCCGCTGTTCGGACAGTGCACAATGACCACCAGCAGTAAGGCCTGGTCGCTCGGGATTCTGCTGGGCGGAGAGAGCCGACGGATGGGATCCGATAAGGCGTTGTTGTCGTTGGGCAGTGAGAGTCTCCTGGAGCGCACTGCGCGTCGCCTTTCAGTGGGTGCCGAAGAGGTGTTGCTGAGCGTGGGGACCTCACCACGTGATCTCCCGTCGTCTCTGTCCAAGTGTCGTCAGACTTTGGACGACATGCTCGGTGAAGGACCTCTCATTGGATTGGCGAGCCTGCTTGAGGCGTCTCAGACGCCATGGGTCCTGGTCGTTCCCTGCGATCAGCCACTGCTGGATTCCGAGCATGTGTCTCCTCTTTTTGACAACAGTGACAGTGCACGTGGCGTTCACTTCGCACATTCTCATCGGCCAAGACCCTTTCCGTTGTTGATTCACACCGACTGCCTGGGTGCGCTCCTGGACTTGATTGGCTGTGGCAGCAGACGTCTGGTGGAGCTCCTCGATGCGATTGGTTTCAGTGCTGTTGCGCCGAGTGATCAGGCGGCTGAGGCCGTCGATTTCAATCTGAATACTCCTGAAGATCTGAAGCGGTGGCGGGACCTTGAACGCCGTGGGCTCGTTGACGGGCCATAGAGCGGCTGTTAACCTCCTGTGCGTCCCCCAAAGAGCGGTTTTCTTCTAAATCGCGAGTGCAACTCTCACGAAGGTTTGCGGCAGATGCCCACAATAGGCGACCTCGAATCAACTTACCGTCCGATTCAGCAGCAGCTGGATGCATTGGATGGCCTCCTTGCAGAGGTCCTTCAGTCCGACGTCGACTGTGTGAATGAGATGTTGCAGTACGCATCCCGTTATTCAGGGAAGCGTCTGCGCCCTGCGTTGATCTTCTTGATCGGCGACATGGTGGGAACTCTTAGCGAGAATCATGTCAAGTTGGGCGCCGTTGTGGAGATGATCCACATGGCGACTCTGGTTCACGACGATGTGCTTGACCGTGCCACCGTTCGACGGAATGCGGAGTCGGTCAATGTTCGCTGGAACAATAAGGATGCCATCCTTCTGGGTGACATCATGTTTTCGCGGGCTATCAATCTTCTGGTACAGATCGGCAGCCCGCGAGCCTTGGAGCTGTTGACCGCTGCAGTGAGTACGTTGTGCGAAGGGGAGATCCATCAGAATCAGCTGAGCGGTGATCCTGATGTTGATGAGGCAACCTACACTGAGATCATTAGGCGAAAGACGGCGTGCCTTTATGCTTCTGGATGTGAATTGGCGGCCTTGCTTGCCGGTGCCGAACCACGTCTTGTCGAGGCCTTCAGTCAATTCGGAATGAATCTGGGCATTGCCTTTCAGATCATTGACGATTGCCTGGATTTGATCGGAGACGAAGAGGTCGCAGGGAAATCGCTGGGGACCGATATTGTCAATGGCAAAATGACCCTGCCACTCATTCAGTTGATGACTGAATTGAGCACAGAGGATCGGGAGCGTGTTGCCGCTGTGATTCGTGCGGATACACCGGACCCATCCGAGATCAAAGCGCTTCAGGATCTCTTACGGTCTCATGGCTCTGTGGCGCATGCTCTGTCGCAGGCCGAGGCAATGGTCCGTGAAGCCGTGGCTGATCTGCGTCCGCTCCTGGATACCGAGGCTTTCGCGACCGTTGAGGCCATTGCCTCATTCGTGATCAACCGCCAGAGCTGAAGCCCTACTCGCGCTGACGCCGCGCCAGCGCCAGAACATTGCGCATGAGGATGGCGACAGTCACAGGCCCGACACCTCCCGGGACAGGTGTGATGGCACCTGCGACAGCTTGCGCTTCTTCGAATTTGACATCGCCCACAAGACGTCGCCCATCCTCGGTTTCAATTGAGTTGGTGCCGACGTCAATCACAAGCGCGCCGGGGCGGATCATGTCGCCTCCAATGAGGTCGGCGCGGCCTGCAGCTGCAATGACGGCATCTGCACGAAGGAGCTTCTCTTGAAGGTCCTTGGTGCGCGTGTGGCAGATCGTGACAGTTGCATGGCGGTGGAGCAGGAGCAGGGCCAGGGGTTTGCCCACGATATCCGAGCGGCCGACGATGGCGACATCAAGCCCGGCGATGTCGCCTTCTGCAGCCTCTTCGAGGCAAGTCAGGGCAGCCAATGCCGTACAGGGAGCAGTGTCATGAGTGCCGAGGAGAAGCCTCCCTGCCGCCGCGTCGGTGACCGCTTCAACGTCTTTTTCGGGGCTGATAGCGCAGCGGGCTGTGTCTTTGTTGATCTGGGAGGGGAGTGGCATCTGAAGCATGACTGCTGTCACGGCAGAATCGGAGTTGAGAGCCGTCAGATGGCCGACAACTGTGTCTGTGTCCGCATCCGCCGACAGTGAATCCAGCCGATAGTCGATACCCAGCTTTGCGGCGCGCTTGGCCTGAGAGCGCGTGTAGGAGGCGGATGCCTCGTCATGCCCCACTTCGACGGCGACCAGGAGGGGTGGTTCACCGGAAAGCTCAGCGACTCCAGCTGCGACCGTTTCCCGAATGGACTTTGCGAGTGCTTTTCCATCAATGATGTTGTTCATGACCTGACTGTACGAAAACACTTTCGGTTTTTGTAGGTTTCCAATCTGCGGCTATGATCGAACCCACGAGCAACTAAGGAGCGTTAAGCACATGCATCAGGACATTAAAGAGATCCTCTTCACGCGAGACACGATTCGCAACCGAATTGCCGAGTTGGGGGAGGAGATTACTGAAGAGTATCGAGGTACCAATCTGACACTGATGGCCCTGCTCAAGGGAGGTGTTGTTTTCATCAGCGACCTCATGCGGCATATTCCGATTCACTTGGAGATCGACTTCATCGTCGCATCCAGCTACGGGGACGGCACACAGTCAACGGGTGATGTGAAGCTGAAGGTCTTCCCGCAGGCGGATTTCTCTAATCAGCGTATCTTGCTGTTAGATGACATTCTGGACACAGGGAACACTCTTTCTTCGGTCGTGGCGGAGTTGCAGCGGCGAGGTGCCGAGGATGTGCGAACATGTGTCTTGCTGGACAAAGCCGCGCGTCGGAGTGTGGATATCGCAGCTGACCACATCGGGTTTTCGGTCGAGGACCAGTTCGTGGTGGGCTACGGACTGGATTTTGCCGACCGCTATCGCAATCTGCCGTACATCGGGGTTCTCAAGGAAGAGTGCTATGAAGCCCAAGAAGAAACCTGATTACTGCCGATAAGGTGAGAGGGTCAGCGATCGCATTGCGGGTGGTCAGATTGAGGAGCGACAGATGGGTTGGGGAGAGCGACAATACGAACCGCGCGGCTCCTCTCCCCATGGCACAAATAGTAATCGTCCAGTCGGGACCTACTGGATCATAGGAGTCACCATTGCTTTGCAGGCGGCTGTCTGGGCGTTCCTCGGACCGGCGCATTCTACATCGGCCAATGCGTGGGGCGCACTGACGGACGAGGTTTTTCGTTCCGGGCAAGTCTGGCGGCTTTTGACCTACCTCATCCTGCACGGAAGCGGGATGCATCTGTTTTTCAACATGCTCATGGTCTATGTCGTTGGGTCTTTCCTTGAGGCTCAAATGGGTGCAGTTCGTCTCATTCGCCTCTACGTAGTTTTTGGTCTCGTGTCCGCACTGGGTTACTTCGTTACAGCTTCTGCCTGGAGCGGGGTCCCCTGCATCGGAGCCTCAGGCTCAGCCATCGGGCTCGTCGTTTATTTCGGCACACGATACCCTCACGTCAAGATGTGGTTGTGGGGCATCGTTCCCATGGCGGCATGGGGCCTGGCCGCACTCCTTGTTGCCATGGATCTTCTCGGTGCCATGTCCTCGAGTGGTGATGGAACGGCCCATACCGTTCACCTGGGCGGAGCGCTTGCCGGGTTCATGACAGCGTTTGCCTTGCCGCGACTGATGGTTGGTGTTGAGAAGCGTAGGGCCAGGCAGATCCATCAGCAGTGGGTGGAGCATGATCGGCGCGAGGCTGACGACCAAAAGGAACTTGACCGACTGCTCGCAAAAATCCACGAATCAGGTGGTATTCATGCCCTCGATGAATCAGAGCGCGAGTTCTTGCGCGCCCAAAGCAGCAAGCTCAAGTCTCGTTCCTGACAACCGCTGGAGCGCTGGAAGATTCGCTCGCGGAGCTTCCACCAATCAAGACGCCTCCATATTCCAAAGAGCTCCACGGAACTTCGCTGCACTCGTCATAGGGCAATCGCTTGCTAACATCGGTCATGCCCATTCGCGTGAGAGAACTCCGACTTCCCATTGACGGTGACGAATCGACGCTCATTCAGCGAGCGCTTCGGTGCGCAGGAGTTGCAGAGGAAGAGGTGGCGAGCGTTGAGTGCGCTTCACAGTCGCTGGATCGTCGTCGCCGCACGCCGGAGTTCGTCTTTGCGTTTGACATCCACTTGAAGGAGTCGCCCCGTGGGCGCCGATTCAAGGATCGGCGTGTCGTGTGGATTGACCCTCCGCAAGAGACTCTGCCAGAGCGAGGCGATGATGTGCTGACAGCGCCGCCGGTCATTGTCGGTTCCGGACCAGCCGGGTTGTTCGCCGCCTGGGTACTTGCGAGGGCCGGTTACGCCCCGTTGGTTCTTGAGCGTGGCCATCGCATGAACGAACGTGTGCGCCATGTAGAGGCGTTTCACCGCAAGAGCACCCTGTTGCCAGAGAGCAACTACCTCTTTGGTGAGGGAGGCGCCGGTTGTTTTAGCGATGGCAAACTCACGTGCCGAGGGAAAGACCCGCGAGTGCGGCGAGTCCTGGATATCTTCCGCGAGTTCTCGGGTGTTGAAAGTGTCGGCTACTATTACCGACCGCACCTTGGGTCGGATCGAGTGCGAGCAGTTGTGGCGAGACTGCGCCGCTCCATTCTCGAAGCCGGTGGCGGTTTTCGGTGTGGCGTCACGATGGAGCATGTGAATCAAAGGGGTGGGAGGGTGGTTTCAGTCGAGACCAGCGAGGGGACGATTCCGACCGGCGCTGTGATCCTTGGCCCAGGTCACAGTGCGCGTGACCTCTATTTGAACCTCCTCTCGGATGGCGTGCCGTTGGAGCAGAAGCCCTTTCAAATGGGTTTTCGAGTGGAGCATCCTCAGAGTTTTGTGAATGCCGCCATCTACGGGAATGCCGATTTCGCTGGACGCTTTGGCCCGGCAGACTATCGGCTTCTCACGAAAATCAACGGGGAGGGAGTCTTCTCGTTTTGCATGTGTCCAGGGGGAGAGATCATTCCTGCGGTTCACGACTCGACGCACTTCAACACAAACGGCATGAGCTATTTTTCTCGCGACTCGACCTTCGCAAACAGTGGCATCGTGACAACCCTGCATCCCCGAGAGTTTGGCAGTGATCATCCACTCGAGGGGATTGCGGTCCAAGAAAAGTATGAGGCACTTGCGGCACAGTTGGCAGGCAGTGGGTTTGAGTTGCCTTCCCAACGGATTGAAGATTTCCTGAGCGGTGCACCATCGACGTCGATTCCCGAAACGAGTTGCCGTTCGGGTGCGCGACCGACCGACGTTACCGGCCTTGTGCCGCCGTTTATTGCGACGCGGATTCGCTCTGCATTGGCGCGGTTTGGCGATCAAATGCCAGGATTTCTGGGCAATGATGGCATCATATGCGGCCCGGAAGCTCGCTCGTCGTCACCTGTCAGGATCATCCGAGATCGGGAGAATCGGATGTCTGAAGGGTTTGATGGGTTGTATCCTGTGGGTGAGGGCGCCGGGCAGGCGGGCGGTATAGTGAGCGCTGCCGTCGATGGCTGGCGAAGTGCAGAAGCCCTGATTGGCAAGTTCTCGCCCTGTGGCGTTGAATAGTGAATCTCGCGGGGAATCATCGGGCAAACTGTATAGAATGCACCTCGGTCGAATTTGTGGCTCATTTGGATAGAATCGGAGCCCCCTGAGCTGATAATGGCTTGGATGATCAAGAGGAGCCCCTCGAGTTCACAGCTCAAGAGGGACTACGGTTCAACGACAGCGCGCTTGAAGAGGCAGAGGCATGATACCCAACAACACACCGAACTTTTCTGGACAGAATCTCATCCGAGGCATTCTTGTGCTTCTGGTGCTTGTGGCCTCGCCTATCGCGAGCGGACAGTCACTCTCGGAGTTTCGTAAGCAGTTTGAGGAATTCGTCACGATTGACGACTACACAAGCATGAAGGCGTTGGTCAAGGACAACAAGAACCTGTCCTTCAATCTCGCCGCCCTGTACGATCAGGTCTACTGTAAGGCCATACTGGCTTCCGAAGCGGAGAAGGCCGCGAAAATCGACAACTTCTATGACCAACTGACAGTGGTCTACAAGCTGGAGTTTCGCAACGACCGCTTCCTCATGAACCGCCGCAAGTGGATGAAATCGCTCGACGTAACGGGCCGACAGAGCCTTCTTGACTTTTTCGTACTTTGGAACGATTCCTACGATGGATTTTCCACGGCTACCAAGAAGGGTGGCGACGAGTTGTTTCGTGCGGTCGTGCCGAAACTCACTGAGGCTCTACAGAAGGCCCAGTCGATCAATGACCATTACTATGCAGCACACACGGCTGACATGCTCTCCCAAACGCACGATGGCTTTATGGACAACTTCGGCATGGTCTATTGGGCGCAGCGTTCCTATCGCTCCGCTGTGTCTGCGGGCGTAGGCCAATTATTCTCATCTGTTAAAGAACGCGTCGATATGCACAAGAGCAAGGATGGCCGCGATGTCATTCGCTCGCCGGAAATCATCGACATGAGTCTGGATGTTGAAGCAGCTCGGGCGAAGTTTCTGGTCGACGTCAAGAAGGCGTCGGAGGTCAAGGTTGACGAAGGGGTAGTTATCGGTGTCAAGAAAACCGGGACGCCGACCAAATCGTCCGGCGGCACATTGAAGCCACCAACGACGAAGGCCGAGTATGAGTGGCTGGAAGAGAAGGGGTTCAAGATAGGTCGACCCTTCAAGCCTGATGGGAAAGTGAGGCTTCCCTATCTTCGACCGGGCATTGGCTCGACAAATCCTGCGCTGGATCCGTTCATTCTTGAGATGCAGATCAAGAAGGACCAGGAGGATGTTGATTTTCCTATGATCCCGGGCGCACTGGTTGATTACAGCAGCAAGTTGCGAGTGGATCCAGACGGAGAGCAGGGGAAACAGAAATATAAGCCTCTGAAGCTCAAGAAAAAAATGTCTGTTCAGTCGTTCAATGCTCTTTACGATGACGGCACCAAGGCGAAATTGAGCTTTGAACTCATGTCACCGCCTTCCAGCTTCAAGGCGTTTGGTTTGCCGTTCAGGCTATCAATGACCGGTTTGTCCATCATTCGTTGGCGCGGTGTGACCACTGTTGAGGGGACTCTTAGGGGGCGTGGCGTCACTTTTGTGGACTCGTCGGGCAACGGACTCTTCGATGACCCGGGTGTCGATACGGTCATCGTTGGCGACGGTAAGAACGCGCGGGTCGATCCCTATGGCCGCTATCTTTTCCTCGAAGAGGATGACGGGTGGTTTCCCTACGAGATCAAGATGGCCACACGCAATGCCTCGGTCATTCGAACCCGCCCCTACCGGGGTGACCTGGCGCCGATTCAGTTGATCTATGAGGGCGGCAAGCGACCGGAGTACCTGATCGTTCAGGGAACCGGCGAGGATGCAGCGTTTTTCTTTGACGTGATGAAAGCGACTGACAAGATGATCTGGGTACCGCCAGGATCGTTCATGCTCAATCACGGCTACTTCATTGAAGGCAAGGGGCGCAAGCGCAAGCACATGCTTATTGGTCGTGGTCGCTCCACACCGTTTCAGGTGGCAATCGGCAAGATCAACAAGTGGGAGATTGGTGGGGCCGGTGAAAAGGGCTTTTGGATGTACGGCGCCGCCAAGCGTAACGGCGATGATGCCTCGGAGATTGAAATTGCTGGCAAGGAAATCAAGGTCTACGGAAACTGGGGTGAGGAGTACCACAGTTTTGTCGACATGCGATTGATGCCTTCCGTTGAATTGCGATCCGGCGATGCGAAGGGCAAGCGTATCGGAGGCTCCAAGAAGATGAAGTCGCCTTCCGGGAACAACATCGGTGTGGTGGACGCCTTTTATCCGGCACCCTTGACCATCAAGGGCGCGCCGCGAAAGGGCAAACTCGTATTCCAGTTGAAGGACAGTCACAAGTGGTTGGGCAAGATGCAATCGGACTGGATTGAAGTTGCCGAATTCTAATCCTGCTGCCTCCAAAACAGGTGCTATTGGCTTGAGCCGTCTGTCTGTTGGTGTCGTTTCCTATCTCAATGCGCGTCCACTAACCGCTGGACTTGAGGAGGAATGCGGCCTCGACTTGATTCGAATGGAGCCGTCGGCCGTTGCCGATTGTCTGCTGAACGGTCAGGTTGATATTGGTCTGGTGCCGTCGGTGACTCTGCTTGAATCGCATCAGCTGACTTACCTTCCAGGGCTTTGTATTGGTGCTAACGGCGCTGTTGACAGCGTCTTCTTGTTCCAGAATGAGAGACTGAGCGACACTGGCCCTATTCGGGTCATCCTGGATCCAGCTTCGCGAACGTCTCAAGAACTGACGCGCATCTATCTTGAAGAGGCGCGCGAGATTCCAGCTGACCGTATCCAGTACACAGAGCGCGATCCGCGTACTGCATTGGCGGATCGCGATGGCGACTTCGTTCTTATGATTGGTGACCCTGCGCTCGACCCGAATCGTCCATCAGGATGGGAGATCATCGATCTGGCAGCTGCCTGGAAGGACATGACTGGGCTGCCGTTTGTGTTTGCAGTGTGGGGGCTTTCTTCTCACACACTGGCGGATCACTCGGAATTAACGTCAATATTTGCCGCGTCACTGTCAAGAGGGCTGACTCATCTTGATGACGAGGTGGCGGTCCATGCTCGACGGCATCAAGTGGCAGTCGAGAAGGCTTCGGACTACCTCCGAAACCGAATTGTCTACACAATGGGCGCAGCTGAGGAGGCGGGCCTGAAGGCTTTCCTTGACAGAGTTCGCCGACGACGAGAAACATAAATGCTGGACATCAAGTTCATACGGAAGAATGCAGACCTTGTGCGCGATGGAGCCGTGAAGAAGCACATCCAATGCGATGTTGATTCCATCCTTGCCATAGACGAAGTGTTGCGCGCCGCCAAATTCGAAGCTGAGTCTCTCAAGGCCGAGCAAAACGCTGCGAGCAAGCGCATCGCTACTTTGCCTGGCGAAGAGAAGAAGGCTGCCATCGATGAGATGAAGGCGATTGCAGCCAGGCAGAAGGCTGCAGAAGTTACAGTTAAGGAGAAGGCAGCAGCCTTGCATGAGCTCTTGTTGCAAGTCCCGAATCCTCCGGCACCAGAGGTTCCCGATGGTGCAGATGACACCGAGAATGTCGAGCTGCGCCGTCACGGAAATGTCCGTCAGTTTGAATTCGAACCGAAGGATCACGTGGAGCTTGCTGAGCTTCATGACATGCTCGATGTCGAAAGGGCAACGCGTATCGCCGGGAGCCGCACCTACTTTCTGAGAAACATGGGCGCCCTCCTGGAACTGTCAATTCTGCGGCTCTCCCTGGACCACATGGTCTCAAAGGGATTCACGCCATCGATTGTCCCGAACCTTGTGCGGCATGAGGCCATGTCCGGGACCGCCTACTTTCCAGGTGGTGAGGAGCAGACCTATTGTGTCGAAAAGGACGAGCTCTACCTGATCGGTACCGCCGAGGTCCCCCTGACCTCTTTTCACGCGGGAGAGATCCTCGATGAAGGTGAGCTCCCCATCAAGCTCTGCGGTTGGTCAAACTGCTATCGTCGGGAAGCCGGTGCTGCAGGCAGAGACACTCGCGGTCTCTACCGCATTCATCAGTTTCAAAAGGTTGAGCAGGTGATTGTAGCGACCGCTGACGAGGAGCAATCGAAGGAGCATCACGAGTTCATTCTCCAGAATGCAGAAGAGGTGCTCCAGATGTTGGAGCTTCCCTATCGCGTGGTGAATGTCTGTGGCGGTGATTTGGGTCGTGGACAAATCCAAAAGTACGACATTGAGACGTGGATGCCGTCACGCAACAGCTACTCTGAGACACACAGTGCCAGTCGTTTTCACGCTTTCCAGTCGCGTCGATTGAACCTCCGTTACCGCGACGCCAATGGCGATGTCCACTTCTGCCACACTTTGAACAACACGGTAATCGCCTCCCCCCGAGCACTCATTCCCTTGCTTGAGAATCACCAGAACGCCGACGGCAGCATTCATGTCCCCGAAGCCTTGCGCCCGTATCTCAATGGCATCGAGCTCCTTGAGTTACCCTCTTGAAGCTGAGTGACCTGGCTTTCTCCTTCTCACACCGAGAGAGTCGGGGTGCGGACAGATAGAGCAGCGTGTCCAATCGGTTAGCGGCCGCCGCCTTGGAGGAGGTTGAGGAAGGGGTTGTTGCCGCTGCTTGCGGGCCTGGCACCGCCGAGGAGATTCTGAAGGGCGTTTGTGTTGGGTTGCCCACCAGCACCACCAGCTCCACGAGCACCACCCGCTCCACGAGCGCCGCCGCGAGTATCGCCTTTGCCGCGTTCGCCTGCACCGCCGCGCCCGCCGCCTGCACCGCCGCGTCCGCCGCCTGCACCTCCGGCCACACCGCCCCCAGAGGCGCTCGGCTCGCTGGTGCTGCCGTCCCATGCGTATGTTTGCTGGATCAGGTCGCGATCCTCTCGAAACTGAGGCATGAGGACTATGTGTGAGTAGGACTTCTCCAGTTCGTCATCCCGACCAGCGCGCTCGAGGCGATGCCGCACATCCGGGTCGAGGTCTGGCGCGACGATCAACTCGATCTTGACTGCGATGGGCAGTGAGCCCTTGAGCGTGGAGGCCCATTCGTCCTCCCAAAGGAGACCTTCGACGTAGGGTTCTTCACCTTCAGCAGTTGCCGTCTCTTCTGTACCGCCTTCAGCCGAGCCTTCTGCGGCAGCCGTCTCTTCGTCGGAAGTCTCGTCGCCAAAGTTGTAGCCGTAGTATTGGACTCGAAAGCTGATCAAGCGATCAGTGATCATGCGGTAGTAGCCGCCTCGAAAGGGCTCGTCATCACAGAAGTGCTGCTCGCGACGATGCAGCTCGTAGTAACCATCAGGGCTTTCCTTGCAGACATAGCTGACTTCCGTCAGTGGCGAGCTGTAATCCCTGCCGTCTTCTGAGATGATTCGCGTATCTGCAAGAAGCGACGTTCGAGTCGTCAGAAAGTGGATCTGATCCATGCGGCTCTCGCCGTCTGCCTCCACTGGTCGTCCGTGCATGAAGTTGTTGTCAGCGATGTTGTAGTAGTAGGCATTGCGAAGGTCTTCACTCAACTGCGAGAGGATTGCCGGTCCGACTTGTTCTGAATCGGTAATCTCACGGACATCGACCTGAACATTGACGCCTACCTGGACCAGACCGAAAATCGCTGTGAAAACCATGGCTGCAATCACTAATGCCAACATGATCTCCACCAGGGTGAAGCCGCTCTCTCGTGTTATCGATTGTCGCATGGGAATCCTCATTTGATCAGGTCAATCCCGCCGCTGCCGCTACCACCAGAGCCTGTGGAAGTGGATGTGCTGCCAGCACCAGCCGTTGCTTCTTCGCCTCCAACGCCTTCGGACTCAAGGGCCGACATGTCGGGGCCGGTCATGTTCTCGGGTTGCTGGGGATGGCGCACATAGGTGACCACCATCATGCGCTGGGTGAAGTTGGCATTGCCTGTATCAAAACTGACCGTCAACGTGACTCGGTATCTCAGTTGGCCGAGGTCCTCTTCGGCCTCCGCTTCACCACCCAGCCCTGCCATACCCTCGCCACCCTCCTCAGCGCTGGGTTCTGGCTCTGGTTCGTTGAAGTCCTCCTCGAACCCTGTGATTCCGCCACCACCGCCGAGATCGACTTCCTCGGAGTCAATGCGGTACCAATAGTCGTAGTAGCGTTCGTCGAACCAGTAAGCCTTGTCGAGATCACGCTCGAAATCCTCACCGAAGTTACCCTCGGTTCCGTCTACGTAAATCGGCTCTTCACCTTCAGGCGGACGGTCCAGAAGAATATGCGCCAGCTTGTATTCCATGAGTTGCTTCATCGTGCGCTTGATTTGACCGTCGCGCACGCGTCGCCTGGCATCGCCGATGGAAAGCAGGAGAGGTGCAATCACGAGGGATACGATCGCCATGGCGACAAGAACCTCTACCAGCGTAATGCCCGACTCATTGCTTTGCGGTCTGGAGTTAGCGATTCTCAATGCCCGCCCCTCCCAACATGTCGAACTCGCTTTCTTCCGCCTCATAGAATTCCAGGTAGCCGTCCCTGACTGCGACGCCGCCTGTGATCTCGTCTATTTCAACCGACATCTGCAGACCGCCTCGTGTCTGAAAATGAAGGATGTGAGGGGGGACTGTGCCGTCGGCGCGAAACTCGCACCAGAAATCAACCTCATAGCGCTCTGATCCAGATGGACCAGGCTGCTCAATGTCGAGGAGAAAGACGCCATCTTCAAACTTGTTCCAACGCTTCAGGAAGATCATGTCTTCCACGGCGAACGGGTCGAGGACCTCACCGTACTCATCAACGTAGTTCCCGGTCGCATCTTGCGGCGGGAAGATGAGTTTGCGCCAGCGCTGCGCTTCGATGTCATACTCAATGATGCACTCGCGGCGTTCCTTGGCAGCGAAAGCACGTAGTTCGCGGTAGGTGCCGACGAATTCACGAACGGTGGTCGCGATCTTCTGGTGGTCAGTGACGCCAGAATAATTGACTGCAACCCAGCCTGACGCGAGGCCCATAATGGCCACGACGATCATGAGCTCGACTAACGTGAATCCGCGGTCGGCGCGGCTTCGCTGCTCAATAGTCAGATTCTTGGTCCTTGCGCAGTCCATCGCTGAATACGTCGTCCTCGTCACCATCGGATCCGTTGTCGCCCATTGAGTGGACGGTGTATTGATTACTCTCGTCGTCAAAGGTGACGATGTAGTCGCGGCCCCAAGGATCCTTTGGGACTTTCTTCTTCTTCAGGCGGTCGTCTTCAACAGTCAGTTGGAGGACTTCATCCTCGGAAACGTTATGTGCGTTGTTGAAGTTGACGTAGGCCTCGATCGCGTCCTCAAGGGTGCGGCACTCAGTCTTGGCTTTGGTGATCTTTGAGTCAAGGATGTAGCGCGGGACACCAATTGCTGCCATCGTGGCCAGCAGCCCAAGAATAACTACTACCACCATGATCTCGACCAAGGTGAAGCCTGCTTGCCGCTTGTTGTTCGAACATTCCATCATTGCTTCTCTCGTCTATTGATCGGCATGACTGCGGTTTTCTTGGACGCAGCACCCGTCTCCATGATTCCAGATTCTCACCATTGCGTCACGATATCTCTCGAAGTGACGCGTAGAAAGCCGCTTGCGCGACCCCCTGTCCTATCCCAAACCGCTCATTTGCAGCAAAGGTTGCACAATTGCCAGCACGATAAACCCGATCACGACTGCCAGGCAGACGATAATGAGCGGCTCCAGGACGCTGGTCATCTTAGCCGTGGCATTGTCTACTTCCTCGTCGTAGGCCTCTGAGACCTTGAAGAGAATGTCCTCCAACTGTCCGGACTGCTCGCCTGTGGCGATCATGTAGCCGACCATCGGTGGGAAAACACCCGTCTCTTTGAGAGGCGTTGCGATGTCAGAGCCCTCGACGATGGAGTCGTGGATGCTGCCAACGGCCTTCGCGAGCGGCTTGCTTTGAATGACATTTTCGACGATCGTCAGGGCGTTGAGTACTGGGAGGCCCGATTTCAGTAGCGTCGCCATCGTCGTGGCAAAGCGGGCGATCGCTTGTTTCCGCATCAGCATTCCGAACACG
>PVBE010849893.1_pt1 | contig 31563 bp, 31 predicted proteins | sample 1631181 | NCBI WGS metagenome assembly PVBE01 (sample SAMN08397723, study PRJNA350692) | Marine metagenome, whole genome shotgun sequencing project. | isolation source: water | place: Pacific Ocean | collected 2012-04
AGGCGCTCCGTTTCGTGACGAAGTTATAGATGCCGCCTTTTCCTTCCTTGTCGCCCGGGTACCAGTTCTGAACGGTCGAATACTTGATCTCGGCATCGTCGAGCGCGATCAGCTCGACCACGGCGGCATGGAGCTGGTTCTCGTCCCGCATCGGCGCGGTGCATCCCTCCAGGTAGCTCACGTAAGAGCCCTCGTCGGCGATGATCAGGGTGCGCTCGAACTGGCCGGTCTTGGCGGCGTTGATACGGAAATAGGTCGACAGCTCCATCGGGCAACGGGTGTTCTTCGGCACATAGACGAAGGTGCCGTCTGAAAACACCGCCGAGTTCAGCGTCGAGAAGAAGTTGTCGCCGGTCGGCACCACGGTGCCGAGATACTTCCGCACCAGCTCCGGATGGTCCCGGACCGCCTCGGAGATCGGGCAGAAGATCACCCCGGCCTCTTCGAGCTTTTCCTTGAACGTGGTCGCCACCGAGACCGAATCGAACACCGCGTCGACCGCGACGCCGGCCAGCGCGGCGCGCTCGGCCAGTGGGATGCCGAGCTTCTCGTAGGTCTCCAGCAGCTTGGGATCGACCTCGTCGAGGCTCTGCGGCATATCCTCGGGTCGCTTCGGCGCGGCGTAGTAGTAGGCGTCCTGATAGTCGATCGGCGGGTAGTCGACGAACGCCCATTCGGGCTCGGTCATGGTCAGCCAGTGGCGATAGGCTTCGAGCCGCCAATCGAGGAGCCATTCGGGCTCGTCCTTCTTGCCCGAGATGAAGCGGACGATGTCCTCGTTCAGCCCCTTGGGCGCGAACTCGGAATCGATGTCGGTGACGAAGCCGTACTTGTAGTCGCGCCCGGCGATCTCGGCGACGCTGGCGGCGTCGGTCGGCTGTTGTGTCGGATCACTCACTTCGTTCTCTCGTCCACCTCGGCCGCCGCATCGGCAACCGGGAAAAGCGCCATGAAATCGATTGGCGGCAGCACCATCTCGGCCAGCGAGACGCCGGCGAGCGCCTGGGTCATGACGTCGTTGATGCGCCGCCAGTTGGTGCGCGTCGGGCACAGCGCCTCGATCTCGCACATGGAGCCGTCGGCCTCGATGCAATCGGTCAGCGCGATCGGCCCCTCGACGGCGCCGATGATGTCGGCCATCGAGATATCGTCCGCCACGCGCGCCAGCGCATAGCCGCCCTTGGTGCCGCGGTGCGAGGTGAGCAGGCCGTTCTGGGCCAGCTCCTTCAACAGCTTGCTGACCGTCGGCAGCGGCAGCGCGCACGTTGCCGAGAGATCGGCCGCCGTCGTCACCGCGCCGCTCTCGCGCGTCAGCTGGGTCATCAGGATGACGCCGTAATCAGCCATTCGGCTGAGCTTGATCATCACGCGCTCCGTTGTCGCGATATACCGCACTGATTTAGTGCTGATTTCAAAATATGCTTCTTGGCGACGCTGTCAAGGACCAAGCGGCAAATTGAGGAGGAATTCGGTCCTAATTCGAGAAAATTTCCTCAAACCACTGAATTCTATAATTTTGTTTCGCCCGAATCTCAGCTCGGCAGGAATTTCTCGGCATGGATGCGGGCGCCCTCGACACCGTTCCCGAGGAGCCAAGTCTCGGCCGCCTCGATCATCGGCGGCGGGCCACAGAGATAGGCGTCGACGTCACCGCCGGCGACATGCTCAGACCTGAGCAACTCGGTGACGTGGCCGACATGGCCGTCCCAGCCCGGCGCGCCCGCGACCACGGCGAGCTCGGTCGTGAGCGGGAGAGTGTCGCGGGCAATGCGGTCGAGGGCGAACAGCTCGCCCGGCGTATTGGCGCCGTAAAGCAGACGGATCGGCTGGTCGGTGCCGCCCGATTGCTCGATGTGATCGAACATCGAGAGCATCGGCGCTAGGCCAGTGCCGCCAGCGACCATGATGATGGGGCGAACCGGCGGGCGCAGGTAGAAGTGGCCGAACGGGCCGGTGATCGGCATCTCGTCGCCCGGCTTGGCGCGGCCCGAGACGTATTCGCTCATGGCGCCCGCCTCCAGCACCTTGACGTAGAAGCTGAGCCGGTCGGTGACGCTCGGCGGATTGGCGAACGAGTAGGACCGCCGCTGATCGGTGCCGGGAACGCCGAGATGGACGTACTGGCCCGGCAAGAAGGACGCGAGCTCTCCGTCGGGCTCGACGACGAGGCGGACGACGGACTCGGCGACCGTTTCGACCTCGGCGACGCGCCCGGCAACCGTCTCCGGCTCGGTGCGGAGCGCGAGGCTCGATTCGTAGGGATACTCGATCACGCAGTCAGACGTCGGGTGCATCTGGCAGGTCAGCACCTCGCCACGCGCCGCCTCCTCATCCGACAGCGCCTCGTCGGAATAGTCGTCGAGGTAATACTCCCCTTGGGTGCACACTCCCTTGCAGGTCGCGCACGCGCCCTCGAGACAATCGGTCTCGATGCGGACGCGGTTCTTGAGCGCGGACAGATAGATGGTGTTTGCCTCGTCGGCGTCGATCACGACGCTGCGCCCGTCCTCGAACAGAATGGTGACCTTGTGCGTGGTCATGTGCCGTCCCTATCCCCCCGGTATCAACAGCGGCTTGACCGCCTCGCCGGCGCGGATCAGCTCGAAGCCGCGCAGGCCCTCGGACAGCGGCAGAACGTGGCTGCGGATCGGCGCCAAGTCGACCCCGCCCGAGTTCAACAACTCGGTCGCGTGCTGCCAAGTATCCCAGATCCGCCGTCCGTGAATGTTGTACATCGTCGGGCACTTGAGAAGCCACCACGTGAAGTCGACCGGGATCGCCGTCGGCGGCGCACCCACGAGTCGGAAATCACCGCCCTTGGCAAGACACTCGAACACCGCCTTGAACCCGGCCTCGGAGCCCGAGAACTCGATGCCGACGTCGACGCCCTCACCGGCCGTCATGTCATCGACGATCTTGGCGGGGTCCTCGGCGTCCGCGTCGACCGTCCGATCCGCACCCATGCGCTCGGCGACGGCGAGACGCAGCGGGTTGAGATCGCAGGCGATGACGCGCCGGGCACCCAGCGCGCGGGCGGCGGCGACCGCCATCAGGCCGATCGGGCCGCATCCGTTGACCAGGACCGTGAGACCGGAGACCCCGGCGCCCGCCATGCAGGCATGGACCGCGATGCCGAACGGCTCGAGCATGGCCGCCGTCTCGTGCGCGAGGTCGGGCGGATCGCGCCATGCGATGCGCGCCGGCACGGTGACGAACTCGGCAAAGGCTCCCTCGATGTCGATGCCGGGATAGCGGGTGTCGGTGCAGAGATGGGCGCGGCCGAGCCGGCACGGCCGGCAAACGCCGCAATAGATATGGCTCTCCAAGCTGACGTGATCACCCTGCGCGACCTCGGTGACCCCGGCGCCGACCGCCTCGACGACACCGCTCGCCTCGTGGCCGAGCACGCGGGGCAGCGCCATGCGGCGCGCCATCCGGGGCGCCCAATCGTGGATCTGCATGTCGGTGCCGCAGATGCCCGCGGCGGCGACGCGGATCAGGACCTCATCGGCGTCGGGGTCGCGCGGTTCGAGGTCGCGAAACCCGATTCCGCCCTCGACCGGCTCTATCTTGCACAGCGCGCGCATCATCGAGCCTACATGTGATAGACGTCGATCGGGCCCTCGAGCCGGTCGTCGATGAAGGTGATCTTCTTGCGCGCGATCTTGAGCGCGCCATCGACGCGCCGGAGCGTATAGTCGTAGAGCCCGCCCCGGGTCAGGCTGCCTTTTTTGCCGTAGGTGTGGACCAGGCAATTGGCGGTCGCCTCGATCTCGTCACCCCTCTCGCTCTCGATCAGCACGTTCGAGACCACGTGGACGGTGCGGTCGAGCGGCACCGAGGCGTAGGAATCCCGGGTCTCGATGCGGAACACGCGGTCCTCGAGCCCGCCGCGATCGCGCAGATAGATCAGGTTGAGCTGACCGTCGGGATCGTCGGTGGTCTCCTCCTCGTTCTTCCACGCCGGCACCCAGTAGACGGCGTCCTCGGTGAACATGTCGATCCAGTCGTCCCATCGCCGGCGATCGAGCAGCATCGCCTCACGGTAGGCCAGCCGGGTAACCTCGGCGTGGAGATCGGTCTCGGCGTTCATCGGACGGCCTCCCTGTCGCACATCAGATCTCGCCAGCGCCGATACAGGCCGTGGAACAGCGTCTCGTGGTCCCAGTTGGGCGAGGTGGTCGCGGGCTCGAAGCCAAGCGCCCGGGCATCGTCGTCGGCGCCATGGATCATGTGCGCCAGCCCACGGGTGAACTCGCTCCAGCGCGCGTGGCGGCCGAGCGAGCCAGCCTGGATATCCTCCAGCGCGGCGATGTCGTCGGACGTTGCCATGCCGGCGGTAAGATAGAAATCCTCGAACTTGCGAAGCCTCGCGGACCGCGCTCGTTCGCTCTCACCCTTGGGCGCGATGCAGTAGACCGTGACCTCGGTGAGTTGGGCGGAAATCGGCTTCATGACGCGGATCTGGGTCGAGGGATTATCCATCAACTGGATGTTCGGGAATACGTAGAGATTGCGCCCGCGGTTGAGAATCCAGTCAACCTGGGCCGGGCGAAGCTCCTTCTCGAGCCGCTCCTTGGCCTCATAGATGGGGCGAACCTCGGGCGTGGTATGCTGCGCCCAAACCGCCATGTGGCCGTTGCCGAGATCGTAGCCCCGGCTGTTGACCCGCCCGCCGATGCGCCCCGCCTCGGTTTTCTTCATCCCGGTGTACTCGTCCTTCGATTCGCGGTTCGAGATGGTCGACGCGAACACCCGGTGGACGGTCGAGACGTGGTAGCCGTCGACGCCGTTCTCGGCCTGAAGCTTCCAGTTGCCGCCGATCATGTAGGTCGAGCTGCCCGGCACCACCTCGAGACCGTCCAGTGCCTGATCGACCATCAGGTCGATCCACGGCCTGGTCTCGCCCAAATGCGTCGCGAGGTCCGGCCCGTCGGCACCCAAGGAGCCGAACACGAAACCACGGTAGCTGTCGAGCCGAGCAATCGGGCGCAGGTCGAAGTGGCCGCGATCGAAGCCCTCTTCGGGGAACCCGGTCGCTTCCTCCTTGATCCTTATGCAGTGGCCGTCGCAGCCGAATGACCAGCCGTGGAACCGGCAGGTCAGCACCTTGGCGTTGCCCTGCTTCAGCGGCGTCAGGATTGCGCCGCGGTGGGTGCAGGCGTTGATGAAGCAGGCGAGCGACCCGTCGCCCTGGCGGGTCACGAACACGGGCTGGCGCCCGATCTCGGTGGCGAAGTAGTCACCGTGACCGGACACCTGGCTATCGTGACACAGAAAGACCCAGCCGCGCTCGAAGATGTTGTCGAACTCGGCCTGGACGACCGCCTCGTCGGTGTAGATCGAGCGATCGACGCGAAACATGCCGTCGTCCGGCCGGTCGTCTATCAACGAGGCGAAATGCCGTGAGATCTGGCCGCCGTCCACTCTTGGCCCTCCGGGTCCGTGCGGTCGAGCTCGCCTGGGCGGGCTCAGATGCCTTTGAGCTTCATCAGCTCGACGGCGTTGTCGTAATAGATCTTCTTGCGGTCTTCCTCGGAGATATCGAGCGAATCGAGGACCGAGATGGTGTCGCGGATGTACATGCCGCCGCCCTCCGGATCGAACGGCGAATCGGAGGCGAACACCGTCTTGTCGACGCCGAAGAAATCGAGCCCGCACACCGTGCCGGAGCGCGAGCCGAACAGCGCGGTGTCGGCGTAGAACATCTTGAAGTAGTCGAGCGGGCGCTTCTCGAGCTTCTCGAGCAGCGCCTGGTAGTCGTACTTCACCGTGCGCTTGCCGATCTGGTCCCAGCCCGGCCCGACGCGGCCCTCGAAGAACGGAATCATCGCGCCCATGTGGTGGGTGATGATCTTGATGTCGGGAAGCCGGTCGAACAGGCCCGAGAACACCATCCGCGACATGAACACGCTGGTCTCGTAGGGCCAGCCCAAGGTCCACCAGATCTCGTAGAGCGACTCGTCTTCCTGGGCGAAGTCGGAGAACTCCATGCCGCGCGTCGGATGCACCCAGATCGGCATGTCGTACTCGACCATGGCATCGAACAGCGGCACGAACTCGGGCGCATCCAGCGACTTGCCGGCGACGTTGGTGAACAGCTGGATGCCCTTGGCGCCGAGGTCGCGCATCGCCCGGTGGGTCTCCTCAACCGCCGCGTCGGGGTTGTTGAGCGGCAACGACGCGATGAAGCCGGGGAACCGGTCGGGGTATTTCTGGCAGTACTCGGCGAGACCGTCATTGCCGTACTTGGCAAGCTCGGGCGCGTCCTCGGGCGTCGCCATCGCCTCGATCGGCGGGTTGGGCAACGACAGGATCTGGCAGTACTCGCCGAACTCGTCCATCACCTTGAAGCGGGCATCGGCCTCGACCAGCACCGGGATGTTGATGTAGAGCTTGAGGACCTGCGGGTCCTTGCACAGCACCTGCATCTTGTCGAAGAACTGGGTCGGGAAGAAGTGGTTGAAGATGTCGATTTTCATCATGGCTCGTCTAGTCTCCTTGTTGAGCGATTATTTAGGAAATTAAGATCATTCGATGGCGAGGCCAGAACGCCGGCCCATCGCCGTCGAGACCGCCGCGGCGGTCTCGCAAACTTTCCGCAGGCATGTTGCCCGATGATCGCCGGTCAGCCGCGCCTCCGGACCGAACACGCAGATCGAGGCCGATACCCTGCCCGAGGCATCGAACACAGGCGCGGCGATGGCTATGGCGCCGGCGATGATCTCGCCGCTCGAGACGCAGCTGCCGTCGCGCCTTATGTCGGCGAGTTCGGACTCCAGCGCCACCCGCTCGTCCCCATCGGCGACCTCGGCCAACGCGACCGAGGCGTCCGCCGGTTCCATGAACGCGAGCATGACCTTGCCCGACGAGCCGATCGTCATGGGCTCGGAAAACCCGGCGCCGCGGGCAAATGTCAGCGCCTGGCGGCTTTGGATCTCGCCGACGCAAATCTTGCTGCGCGCCGAGGTCGGCACGAACATCGCCACCGTCTCCTCGGTCTCGCGCCACAGATCGTTCAGCATCGGCTGGGCCACCGTGGCGACGTCGATCCGCCCGAGCCACGACTGGGCGAGCTCGACCACGCCATGGCCGAGCTCGAACCGCTTGGGCTCGCCGAACGAGCGGATCAGCTCCTTGCGCTCCAGCGTCTCGAGCAGGCGATAGAGCGTCGGCCGGCTGAGACCGAGCCGATGCTGCAGATCGGTCACCGCCATGGAGGGAGTCTCGGGGCCGAAGCATCGCAGGATGTCGACCGCGCGATCGACCGCGCGCACGCTCTTCGCAGCTTCGGCGCTCACCCTGATTCCCTTATTGTCCGCTTAGTGGACATATTGTTCATTTTGGTATTCTAGGGAACCGTGGGCGTGACTGTCAACCGATTGGGAGCATAGCGGCGCAGCGGCGCCTGCCGCGATGGGGTACGGGTCAGTGGCGTGATCGTCGATAAAGCCGGCGCGTTACCCGCGACGAGGAAGCGGATGCATGTCCGGTCGGACCGCGGTCAATAGACGCGCTCGACCCGAAATCCCTGTTGCGCGAGCAGGCTGAGCAGGCCCTTCTCGCCCGGCAGATGGGCGGCTCCGACGGCGACGAACGCGCCGCCGGCATCGAGCCGGGCCCGCACGCGCTCGGACATCAACCGGTTGCGCCGCTCGATAAACCGAATCTCGAAGATCTCCCGGTGTCGCGGATCGGCGCCCGCGGTCTGGTCGATTGCCCAGGTCATCAGGCCGCCGAGGTCACGCTTCAAGTAGGCTCGGATCATGCGCTCGAACATGGGGCCCAGCTTGTCGTTGTCGCGCACCGCCGTGGCCAGCAGGGAGATCTGATCGGCCTCGGGCAGGCCTTCGAACAGGCCGAGCTGTTCTTCGACCGTCTCGAGCCCGTAGACCGGGATGCCACGCTTCTGGGCGCGGGCGCCAAGCCTGAGGTCGAGCGGCAACCGGCCTGCGGCCTGGCGCGCCTTTTCCTTCGGCGGCAGGCTGATGGTCATCAGCGCCGCCCACGGCTTGATGCGCTGGAGCACCTTCGACGGAAGGCCGTAGCGCCCGGCCACCTTGGCGAATCGCTTGAACAGCTCGGGTCCCAGGATATCCTCGAGCCGCCGCCCGTCGTGGAGCATCATCAGACGCGCCATGCGGACCGGCATGTCGTCGGTACGCACGATCTCGAGGATCAGGCTCTTGGCGGCGCGGACCGCGCGTTTGACCGGCTTGGGCAGCCGATTGACCCGCTTGTCGGTCGAATGGATGGTGCCGAAGACGTGGCTCGGCGCGACACCCTCCCGCTCGACCTTCCACAGAAGGCCCAAGCCGTAGGGTATCGGATCGGCCGCGAACGCCGGCCATCCGGGCGACAACAGCAGCGCCGCAGCCACACCCAGCATGGCCACCGAACGCACGGCGGAGCGGCCTTTCAACTGGATGGATGACAACGACACCTCTGGTCCCCTGCAAGGCGGTTGCGACGCCGACATTGTCCGGCGTCGCATTGTAGTTCGGAATCAATGAAAATTTCGTCTCCGTGGGCTCACACGCTGGTCGCGGTTGGTTAATAGACCCGCGCGATCTGGTAACCCTTGTCGGCCAGCAGGTTGAGAATTCCCACCTGCCCGGGAAGGTGCGCCGCACCCACCGCGATCAAGGCATTGCCTTCTGTGAGCCTCGGCATCATCCGCTCGACCATGTTCTTGTTGCGCATATCGAGCATGCGCCGGTCAAGCACGCGGGCGAACTCGGGAATTTTGAGCTCCTTGCCCGTCGCCATCCCAAGAATCGCCTCGACGTCGCGCTTGAGATAGAGCTCGACCATCCGGTCCATCTCGCCCTTCCCTCGCTTGGAATGACGCATCGCATGGCGAAGCATGTCGACCTGCAGGCGCATCGGCATGCCGTCGAAGACATCGAGCTGATCCTTCGGGGATTCCAGCGCGAAGACGCGGGCGCCCCGTTCGGCGGCGATGAATTGGAGAAGATGATCGAGAAAGATCATTCCCTGATCACGGCGTGTCGATTCCTCGGTGAGCGGGCCGAAAGACATGGCGACAGCCCAAGGTTTCAGCCGATCCAGCTGCTTCTTGGCGTCCCCGCTCAGGCCCAATCTCTTGGCGATCTTATGAAACATCCGTTTGCCGATGATATCGCGCAGCCGGCGCCCTTCGGAAAGCATCCACGCCTCCTCCCCGTCGACGAGGCGGTCATGGAAGATCACCTCGAGACTGAGGCTGTCGACCATGGTCAACACCTCGACCAGCTGTTTGGGCAGCGCCGTGACGCGCCGGTCACTGACGTGCATGGTGCCGAACACGTAGCTCGGCTCGACACCCTCGCGCTCGACCTTCCACAACAGACCCTTGCCAAAAGTCAGTTTCTCGCCCGCCGAGGAAGACGGGGCCGCGGCGGCGACGAGCAGAACGGCGAGGGCGACGGAGAGGACGAATTTGCCGGTGTCGCGAAGAAAGACGGAATTTATCATGAATTCTCTTCAACCATACGCTACACGGCGTCGAATTCGACCTCGTCGAATCCTGAAAGAAAGGTTCTAAGAGTTTGCTAACGGAGCCGGCGAGGAAGGCTCAGGGATCGGTCTCGAGCGCCGCGACGCCCGGCAGGACCTTGCCCTCGAGCCATTCGAGGAATGCGCCGCCGGCAGTCGAGACATAGGAGAAATCGTCGAGCACGCCGGCATGGGCCAGCGCCGCGACCGTATCGCCGCCGCCGGCGACCGTCTTGAGCCCGCCGCCCCGGGTCAGGTCGGCGGCAGCGCGGGCGACCTTGTTGGTGCCGGCGTCGAACGGCGGGGTCTCGAACGCGCCGAGTGGGCCGTTCCACACCAGGGTGCGGCACGAACCGAGCCGGCCGGCCAGCGCGTTGGCCGTCGCCGGCCCGACGTCGAGGATCATCATGCCGTCGGGCACCGCGGCGATCGGCACGGTCTCGCCGGGCGCGCCGGCCTCGAGCTCGCGGGCGACGACGGCATCGCTCGGCAGCGCGATCTCGCAGCCCGATTCGTCGGCCAGGGCCATGATCTCGCGCGCGGTTCCGGCCATCTCCGCCTCGCACAGCGAATTGCCGACGTCGGTGCCGAGCGCGTGCAGGAACGTATTCGCCATCGCGCCGCCGATCGCCAGCATGTCGACCTTGGCGAGCAGATTGCCGAGCAGGTCGAGCTTGGTCGACACCTTGGCGCCGCCGACGATCGCGGCAACCGGGCGTTCCGGCGCCTCGAGCGCGCTTTGCAGCGCCTCGAGCTCGGCCTGCATCAGGCGCCCGGCGGCCGACGGCAAGATCCGCGCGATCGCCTCGGTCGAGGCATGCGCCCGGTGGGCGGCCGAGAACGCGTCGTTGACGTAGAAATCGCCGAGGGCGGCAAGCGAGCGCGCGAAGCCGGGATCGTTGGCTTCCTCGCCGGGATGGAACCGAAGGTTCTCCAACAGCGCGATCTCGCCGGGCTTCAGGGCCGAAACGACCGATTCCGCCGCCGCGCCGATGCAGTCCTCGGCGAAGGCGACGGAGCGCCCGCCGAGCACCGCGCCGAGCGGCTTGACCAGCGACCGCAGCGACATCGCCTCGTCGCGACTACCCTTGGGCCGGCCGAAATGGGACATGACGACGACCACGGCGCCTCGGTCCGCAAGCTCGGTAATGGTGGGCGCGAGGCGCTGAATGCGGGTCGCGTCGGAGACGACGCCGGCCTGCATCGGCGCGTTGAGGTCGCCCCGGACGAGGACGCGCTTGCCCGCGACGTCGAGGTCGTCGAGCGTCCTGGCCACGAAGTTACCCGAGGGCGCCGAGGGCGACGGCGGTGTCGAGCATCCGATTGGAGAAACCCCACTCGTTGTCGTACCACGACAGCACACGGCACAGCCTGCCGTCGATCACCTCTGTCTGGGTCAGGTCGAACACCGAGCTCGCCTGGTTGTGGTTGAAGTCGATCGACACCAGCGGCTCCTCGTTGGTCTCGAGAATGCCCTTGAGGCGGTTCGACTTGGACGCCTTGACGATGGCGGCGTTGATCGCGTCGGGCGTGGTCTTCTTCTTGGCGGTGAAGTTGAAGTCGATCACCGAGACGTTGAGGGTCGGCACCCGGATGGAGGTACCGCCGAGCTTGCCATCAAGCTTGGGCAGCACCTTGCCGACCGCCGTGGCGGCGCCGGTCGAGGTCGGAATCATCGAGGACGCCGCCGCGCGGGCGCGCCTGGGATCGCTGTGCAGCGTGTCCTGGAGACGCTGGTCGCCGGTATAGGCGTGGATCGTCGTCATGTAGCCTTGAGCAATGCCGATCGCCTTGTCGAGCACGGCGGCGACGGGCGCTAGGCAGTTGGTGGTGCACGACGCATTCGAGACCACGGTGTGTTTCTTGCGCAGCTTGTCGTCGTTGACGCCGTAGACCACGGTCAGGTCCTCGCCCGAGGCCGGCGCCGAGATCAGCACCCGCTTGGCGCCGGCGGCGAGGTGTTTTTCGGCATCGGCGCGCTTGGTGAAAAAGCCGGTGCATTCCATCACCACGTCGACGTCGAGCGCGCCCCACGGCAGATTGGCCGGGTCGCGCTCGGCGAACACCTTGATCGACTTGCCGCCGACCGAGATCGACGACTTGTTGACCTTGACCGCGGCGTCGAACGGCCCGTGGGTCGAATCGCGGCGCAAGAGATGCGCGTTCATCTCGGCCGAGCCGAGGTCGTTGATGGCGACGAACGTGATGTCGTTGCGCTTGGCCTCGAACGCCGCGCGCAGCGCGAGCCGTCCGATGCGTCCGAATCCGTTGATCGCGACACGTACAGCCATGGTTCCCTCCGTGGTGCTCAGAGCCGGGCGCGGACCGCGTCCGCGACCGCTTCGGGCGTAATGTTGAAATGGCGGTAGAGCTCGGGCGCCGGCGCCGAGACGCCGAACCCTTCCATACCGATGAAGGCCCCATCCAAGCCGATGTAACGCTCCCAACCCATGCCGACGGCGGCTTCGACCGCGACGCGGACAACGTCCCCCCCGAGGACGCCGGCGCGGTACTCGGCCGGCTGTGCGTCGAACAGCTCCCACGACGGCAGCGACACCACCGATGTCGGCACGCCGTCGGCCTGCAGCGCATCGCGCGCCGCCAGCGCAATCGAGATTTCCGACCCCGTCGCCAGCAACACCGCCCGCGCCTCGCCTTCGGCGGCGGCCAGCACGTAGCCACCGCGAGCGCTGAAATTCTCTCCGTCCGCCTCGGTGCGGACCGCCGGCACCGACTGACGGGTCAGCGCCATCACCGACGGGCCGGTCTCGTTGGCGAGCGCGAGCTCCCAGCATTCGGCCGTCTCGACCGCGTCCGCCGGGCGGAATACCGTGACGTTCGGCATCGCCCGGAGGCTCGCCAGATGCTCGACCGGCTGATGCGTCGGGCCGTCCTCGCCGAGGCCGATCGAATCGTGGGTCATAACGTAGATCACGCGCTGTTCCATAAGCGCCGACAGCCTGAGCGATGGACGCAAATAGTCCGTAAACACCATGAACGTTCCGGCGTACGGAATTACGCCGCCATGCAGCGCCATGCCATTCATCGCCGCCGCCATGCCGTGCTCGCGCACACCCCAATTGACATAGCGCCCCGAGAAGTCTCCGGCCTCGATGGCGGTGAACGACTTCGGCCGGGTGTTGTTGGATCCGGTGAGGTCGGCGGATCCGCCGATCATCTCCGGCACCGCCTCGGTCAGCACCTCGAGCACCGCGCCCGAGGACTGGCGCGTCGCCCGCGCCGGCTTGTCGTCGAACAGCTCGCGCTTGTGCCCGGCGATGGCGTCGCGCCAGCCCTCGGGCAAGTGCCCGGCAACGAGGCGCCGGAACTCGGCCCGCGCGGCGCCGTCGAGCGCGGTCACGCGCTCGGCCCACGCGGCGCGGCTCGCGGCCCCGCGGCCGCCCGCCCGGCGCCATGCCGCCAGCACGTCTTCGGGCATCTCGAACGGCTTGTGCGGCCAGCCGAGCGCCTCGCGTGCGCCTTCGATCTCGGTGTCTCCGAGCGGCGCGCCGTGGGTCGCGGCGGTGCCGGCCTTGGTCGGCGCGCCGTAGCCGATCGTCGTCCGGCACGCGATCAGCGACGGCCGGGGGCTCGCCTTCGCGGTCTCGATGGCGGCGGCGATGGCGGCGGCATCGTGACCGTCGACCGCGGCCGCGTCCCAGCCGTTGGCGTTGAAGCGGGCGAGCTGGTCGTCGCTCACGCTGAGCACCGTCGAGCCGTCGATCGAAATGTGATTGTCGTCGAACAGCACGATCAGCTTGGCGAGGCCGAGATGGCCGGCCAATGAAGCGGCCTCGTGGCTGATCCCCTCCATCAGGTCACCGTCGCCGGCGATGACCCAGGTAAAGTGATCGACCACATCGGCGCCGAAGCGGGCTTCCATGAGGCGTTCCGCAAGCGCCATGCCGACGGCGGTGGCGATGCCCTGGCCGAGCGGCCCGGTCGTCGTCTCGATGCCGGAAGCGTGGCCGTATTCCGGATGGCCGGCGGTACGGCTGCCGAGCTGCCGGAAGCGCTCGATCTCATCCATGGTCATATCGGCGTAGCCGGTGAGATGAAGCAGCGCATAGAGCAGCATCGAGCCGTGGCCGGCCGACAGCACGAAGCGGTCGCGGTCGGGCCAGCCCGGATCGGCCGGATCGAATTTCAGGAATTGGGTGAACAACACCGTCGCCACGTCGGCCATGCCCATGGGCATGCCGGGATGGCCGCTATTGGCCTTCTGGACGGCATCCATGGCAAGCGCGCGCACCGCGTTCGCCATCGCGTCGTGATCAACCTTCATTTAGGGGCTCTCGTCCAACGGAACCGTACTTTCGACGGACGCCATGCGGGGATTCCTTCGTTCGTGGATGCCGACCACGGATATCGGCGACGTTCGCCAAGGGTCGGAACCGGCACCGCAGCATCCCCGAATCTGCGTCACGGCGCGCCGCAATGTGTCGCGCCAGCCCGCGTGATGCAAGCACTTTCAAGGCCGGGTGATTCGCACGGCAGCGTGGTCCGGAGTGGCTGGACATCCCCGCCACGCACCGTTCTAATTGGCGCGCGATCATCGCTTCCCCAGGGCGAGAAGGAGCACACGCATGGCGGCGTCACGGAGCAGGAAATTCGACCTCGTTCCGCGTCGCGATCACGTGATCGATGCGGCGCTCGGCAAGCTTCTTGAGACGAAAGTGTGATCATGACCGACGGACGGAACCTCAGGATCAATGGCAACCGGCTGTGGGACAGCCTGATGGAACTGGCCCAAATCGGCGCCACCGAGAAGGGCGGCGTAAACCGCCAGGCGCTGACCGATTTGGACCGCGAGGGACGCGACCTGTTCGTCCGCTGGTGCGAGGCGGCGGGCTGCACGGTCAGCGTCGACCGCGTCGGCAACATTTTCGCGCGCCGCGCGGGGCGCGATGACAGCCTCGCGCCGGTGATGATGGGCAGCCACCTCGACACCCAACCCACCGGCGGCAAGTTCGACGGCGCCTACGGCGTGCTCGCCGGTCTCGAAGTGATCCGCGCGTTGGCGGACGCCGACTACGTCACAAGGCGCCCGGTCGAGGTCGTCGCCTGGACAAATGAGGAGGGCTGCCGGTTTTCGCCCGCGATGGCCGGCTCCGCCGTTTTCGCCGGCACCCACGACGAGGCCGAACTCGCCGCCACGCCCGATCGCGACGGGCTTGTCTTCGCCGACGAGCTCGCCCGTATCGGCTATGCCGGACCCGAGCCAGTCGGCGGGCGCGACGTCGCCGCGTTCTTCGAGGCCCACATCGAACAGGGCCCAATCCTGGAAACCGAGGAGCACACCATCGGCATCGTTACCGGGTCACAGGCGCTGCATTGGTACGATGTCACCTTGACGGGCAGCGAATCCCACGCCGGCACCACACCGATGGAGCGCCGCCACGACGCGCTGGTGGGTGCCGCGCGCGTCATCGACGCGATCAACGCGGTGGGAGAGGCGAACCGCCCGCACGGCCGCGCCACCGTCGGCGAGCTTCACGTCTCGCCCAACTCACGCAACACCATCCCGGGCCGGGTGCTGTTCACCATCGACATCCGCCACCCCGAAGAGGCCACCCTTGCCGAGATGGCCGAGACCGCCGCCGCCGCGGCCCGCTCGACGGCGGCTGAGTTTGGCCTCGACCTCGAATTCGAGGATGCCATGCGCCTTCCGGCGGTGGCGTTCGATCCGGCCTGCGTCGCGGCCGTGGCCGCGGGCGCCGAGGGCTTGGGACTATCCCACATGGAGATCATCTCGGGCGCCGGCCACGACGCCTGCAACATCGCCAAGGTCGCGCCCGCCGGCATGATCTTCGTCCCCTGTGCCGACGGCATCAGCCACGCCGAGATAGAGAGCGCGACGCCGGACGACTGCGCGGCCGGCTGCGCGGTGCTGCTCAATGCGGTGATCGCGCGGGCGGACGACGTCTAAACCGAGACCGCCCGGTTCGCCAACCGTTGGCCCCACTTTCGTCATGCCCGGACTTGATCCACTGGTGTCCGGTTTAATTCCATTGGGCTCCCCCACGTCATGCCCGGACTTGTTCCGGGCATCCACGAACCCATTGAAACAAACCAATATTACAGGCATCGCTGGACCCCCGGAACAAGTCCGGGGGTGACGGGGAAGGGCCGATGCGGGAGTCGTGTCCCGGAGACGACGAACGCGCTGAAAACCACTGTTCGCAAAGAATTCGGACAGTGGGGAGAAATTAAGCCGGACACCAGTGGACTTGATCCGGGCATCTCTCTCCGCCTGGGTCTTCTTTCTTTTCAACGGGGTGGGAGATGCCCGGAACAAGTCCGGGCATGACAGAAATGGTGCGGATCGGATGAACGAATGGTGCGGTGGCGATGAACGAAAAGGGGGCCGGACGTCGCCGGCCCCCCGTTTTCGCCGGATCAGGCCGCCGTCTGGTGCTCGATGGCGCCGGTCTTGATCTCGATCCGCCTGGGCTTCTTGGCCTCGGGCAGCTCGCGCACGAGGTCGATAGTAAGAAGACCGTTGACCAGGTCGGCCGCGTCGACGCGGACGTGCTCGGCAAGCTGGAAGCGGCGCTCGAACGCGCGCCCGGCGATGCCGCGATGGAGATACTTGACGCCCTCGGCGTCGTCCGCGGTCCTGCCCTTGACCACGAGCACGCCGTCGCGCACCTCGATGTCGAGGTCGTCACGGCCGAATCCGGCCACCGCGACGGTGATCCGGTAGGCGTCCTCGCCGGTCTTCTCGATGTTGTAGGGCGGATAGGTCTCGGCCGTACCGTTGGTCCGCATCGCCGTATCCAACAGCGACGGCAGCCGGTCGAAACCGATGGCGGAACGGAATAGGGGGGAGAAGTCGAAGTCACGCATTGCCACAGTCCTCCTTCGATGAGCGACAGTAGGTTGGGTGGCCACCACTTGGGCTGGCCGGTGAAATCGCCGGACCCCGTTCGGGCATCCGGCTATCATCGATATGGGGAGAATCGGCGCCGGTTCAAGGGAGATCCGGGGCCCGCCGAAGGGCTGAACGACCGCCGCGACCACCTTTATCCGGCGCCGAGATAGGCCTCCTCGAGGCGCTCGTCGCGGCGCAATTCTTCGGGCGTCCCGTGGATGAACACGCGGCCAAGCTCCAGGACATAGCCCCGATTGGCGGCCCTGAGCGCCATGTGCGTGTTCTGCTCGACCAGCAGGATGGTCAGTCCGTCGCGATTAAGCTCACCGATCAGGGCGAACAGCTGGTTGACCAGGATCGGGCTCAGGCCGAGCGACGGCTCGTCCAGCATCATCAGCTTGGGCCGGGCCAGCAGGCCGCGGCTGATCGCCAGCATCTGTTGCTCGCCGCCCGACAGCACCGAGGCGTACAAGTCGCGGCGCTCGCGCAAGTTGGGAAACCGCTCGTAGATCGCCTCGCAGTCCCGCTCGACCTCGCCGTCGTCGCGGCAGTAGGCGCCCATCAGGAGGTTCTCGTGCACTGTCAGGCTGATCAGGATCTGGCGGCCCTCGGGCACCATGACGGCGCCGGCGCGCACCCGACGCGGCGCCGACCACGCCGTAATGTCCTCGCCATTGAACAGAATGCGCCCGCCGGCGGGCTTCTCGGAACCGGCCAAGGCCTTCAGCAACGAGCTCTTGCCGGCGCCGTTGGCGCCGAGGACCGTGACTATCTCGCCCTCCTCGACCGCCAAATCGATCCCCTTGACCGCATGGTTGCGGCCATAGCGGACATCGAGGCCGGTAACCTCAAGCAGCATCGTCGGTCCCCAGATAGGCCTCGAGCACGGCGGGGTCGCGGTGGACCTCCTCGGGCGTGCCCTCGAAGATCTTGCGGCCGAAATTGAGCACGATCACGTGCTCGCACAGGCGGCGAACGAAATGCATGTCGTGCTCGACCACCAGCAGCGTCACGCCTTCCTCGGAGACCTGGCGCAGAAGCGACTGCAGTTCGTCGGTCTCCTGCGAGTTGAGCCCGGCGGCAGGCTCGTCGAGCAGCAGGATCTTGGGCTCGGCCATCATCGCGCGCACCACCTCGATCCGCTTGCGCATGCCATAGGGCAGGCTCGCGACGACCTGGCCCGGGTAGGTCTCGAGGCCGAACCGCGCCAGCATCTCCTCGGCCCGGCGCGCCCAGTGACGGCCGTTTGCCCAACCCAGCGGCTTGAACAGCTCGATCGGCCGGCGCGCCCTGACGTGCTGGCCCAGCATGACGTTCTCGACCGTGCTGAGATGCGGCATCAGCCGGATGTTCTGGAAGCTGCGCGACAGCCCGTGCGCGATGCGGTCGCGGGTCGGCACATGGGTGATATCGGCGCCGTCGAGCGAAATCGCTCCCCTGTCGATATCGTAGATGCCGCAGACCAGGTTGAAGATCGTCGTCTTGCCGGCGCCGTTGGGACCGATCAGCGCGGTGCGGCGGCCACGCGCCACCTCGAAGCTGACGTCGTCGATCACCAGAAGCCCGCCGAAGCTCTTCTCGACGCCGGAAAACGACAGGATGGGATCGGAGCTTGCCACGCTAACCCGCCTCGCTGGCCACGTCGTCGCCCCGCGCCCGCCCGTGCCGCACCCGGTCGATCATCGCACGGGTGATCAGCCCCTCCGGCCGGAACACCATCACCGACACCAGGAAGGCACCGAAGATCACCCAGCGCCACTCGGCTAGGAATGCCCAGGCGTCCAGCCCGGCCATGTCGGGCAGCCTGAGGATCTCGGGCAGGAAGGTGAACAGCGCCGCGCCGAACAGCGGCCCGAACGCCGTCTGCGTGCCGCCGATCAGGACATACAGCAGGACGAAGATGCTGATCAGGATGTTGAAATACTGGATCTCGATATAGTTGTACTGATGGGCATAGAGCGCGCCGGCAAGTCCCGCCAGCGCGCCGCCGATGGTGAACGTCATGACCTGGGTCATGCGGACGTTGACGCCGAACAGCGCAGCGACGTTCTCGTCGTCGTGGACCGAGCGCATCGACAGCCCGAACCGGGTCGCCAGCAAATAGAACACGAAGACCGTCGCGGCCGCCGCGAAGATCGCGAGCAGCCCGAGGTCGGCGAACGAGACGACCTCGTAGCCCGAGGCGCCGCCGACCACCTCGAGATTGATGATGATGCCGGCGACGATCTCGGCGAAGGCAAAAGTCGCCAGCACCATGTAGACGCCCCGCGTCCTCAGGATCGGAAACGCAATCAGGAAGCTGATCGCGGCGGTAACCACCGCGGCGCCCGGGATGGTGATCCACATCGACAATTCGAGGCCGGTATTCATGTAGGCCGCCGAATAGGCGCCGATCGCCATGAACCCGGCACCGCCAAGGTTGAGCTGGCCCGCCGCCGCGGGAATGAACACCGAGTAGGCGAAGATGATGTTGATGCACAGGATGCCGAGGACGCCGGCCCAGTAACCGCTCATCTCAGAACTTCCCCTTGCCGATGCGGGTGTGGCCGAACAGCCCTTGCGGCTTGATCAGCAGCACCGCCAAAAGGATGCCCCAGACCGAGATCTTGATCGTATCGGCGCCGAAGAAATGGGTCGACAGCGCCTCGACGACGCCGACGATGATACCGCCGGCGACCGCGCCCCAGATGTTGCCGAGCCCGCCGATCACCATGGCCGCGATCGCCTTGGCCGCGACCTCGTTGCCCATATAGACCGACACCTCGTGATAATTCAGGGTGAAGATGATCCCCGCGAGCCCGCACAAGAGCCCGGTGATCAGGAACATCACCGGCACGATGCGAAACACGTTGACGCCGAGAATGGTCGAGACGTCGGGGTTCTCGGCGATCGAGCGCAGCGCGCGCCCAGTCTGGGTGCCACGCAGCATCGACGAGAGGCCGAACACGATGGCGAGCGACAGCACCAGGCAGACGAGCTGCGGGATCGAGACGATCAGCCCCTCGAAGCGGAGATTGGCGTCGTGGAACGGGGTCGGAAACGCCTGGCTGTCGGAGCCCAGGATGATCAGGATCACGTTCTCGAAGATCAGCAGAAAGCCGAGCGAGGAGACCAGCGGGATCGCGTGCTCGGTGGCGTCGCCGTACTTCATCTTGAGATAGCGGTAGGTGAAGCGCTCGACCAGAAGCGAGGCGGCCATGGCGCAGACCAGCCCGATGGCGAGCGCCACGGCCCAATGGATGCCGCCGTCCGACAGCCCGAACGGCAGGCCGTAATAGGCGAGTCCCCAGCCGACCATGCCGGCGATCATGAAGATCGGCGGGATCGTGAAGTTGAGGAAGTTGAGCATACCGATGGTCAGCGTGAACGCCACCGCCACCATCACGTAGACGCCCCCCAGCATCAGGCCGCTGAGCACCTGCTGCGTGATAAGCATATAAACCCCGAACAGAGCCACCCCGACATGGGATCGCGGCGGCTGGTGCCGCCGTCCCTTGCGCACACTCTATCGGATTGGTTGAGGTTGTAAACTCGTGAACGGACGGGGGAGTGGATATCGGCGCGATTGCTGGGTAGCATGCGGTGGGGAGGTTACCGGACGATGCCGTTTGCCGACAGCCGGCGCCTGACGACGCAAGGCGCGAAAAGCATGATGGCTGCCGCGATCGCGGCGGCGGACGAGATCGGCATCGCGGCGACCGTCGCCATCGTCGACACCGGCGGCCATATGATGGTGCTGGAGCGCATGGAGGGCGGGCGCTTCCACACCGTCCATTCGTCCACTGTCAAGGCGGTGTGCGCGGCATCCAACCGTCGCCCGACGACGACCCAGGGCGCGCAAGGCCAGGATCTCGATACCTTGCACGCCATCGGCCTCTCGCTCGCCGCTGGGCCCGAGCGCTGGACGGCGATGGAGGGCGGGTTCCCCATCATGGCCGGTGCGGAGTGCGTCGGCGGCATCGGAGTCAGCGGCGGCGACTGGGAACAGGATCAGCGGATCGCCCGCGCCGCGCTCGCGGCGGTCGGCGCGGAAATGCCGTGAGACCGGAATAAAACCACACGACAAGTTGTTCGTGACACAGGGAGAGCAAGGATGAAAACGACGAAAACGACTTTCCGCGGCCTGATCGGCCTCGGCGTGGCGGCGGCCTTGGCGTGGCCGGCGGCGGCGGAGTATCCGGAGCGCGCCATCGAGTTCGTCATCCCGTTCGGCGCCGGCGGCGGCGCCGACATCGAGGGACGGCTGCTGGCCAAAGAGATGAGCGCGGTGCTCGGCCAGCCGGTGGTCGCGGTCAACAAGCCGGGCGCCGGCGGCGCGGTCACCTACACCTACGTCAAGAACGCCAAGCCCGACGGCTACGTCGTCGCCTGGAACTCGACCTCGATCCTGACGACGACCAACATCGGCAACGTCACGTTCGAGCACTCGGCGCTCGATCACATCGGCCGGGTCGAGTACCAGCCGATGCCGTTCGCGGTCCGCGCCGACGCGCCGTGGACCTCGTTCAAGGCCTTCGTCGCCGACTGCAAGGCCAATCCCGGCAAGTACAAGATCTCCAACTCGGGCACCGGCAGCGCCACCCACCTGGCGGCGTTGGCGCTGGTCAACGCGACCGGCTGCAAGGTGATCCACCTGCCGGTCGGCATCAAGCGGCGCAACGCATCGGTGCTGTCGGGCGAGGCGCACGCGATGCTGGCGCCGCTGACCGGCGCGCTCCGGCTGAGCAAGGCGAAGAAGCTCCGCCTGCTGGTGATCCCGAGCGAATCGCGCAACTCGGTCGTCGGCTCGGTGCCGACGGCGAAAGAGCTCGGCTATGCCGCGGTGCTCGACCTGTTCCGTGGGCTTTCGGTGCCCAAGGGAACGCCGGCGGCGGTCAAGGCGACGCTCGCCGATGCCATGATCAAGGCGGCGAAGTCGGGCGCTTTCATGAAGCTCGCCAGCAAGAAGGGCTTCACGATCGATCCCCTGCCGGTCGCCGCGTTCGAGGCGCTGCTCGCCAAGGAGGATGCCAAGGTCAAAGGCATCATGCGGGACGCCGGGCTGTACCAGTCCAAGCGCAAATAGCCGCGAGGGCATAGAGTCGCGCGGTCGAACGGAACCCGATCGAGGCGGTCCGGTTCGACCGCGCGCTTTCTCCATGAACGAAGATTGACCGTGCATGGGCCGTAGGAACGTCACCGCCGCCCTCGTGCTCCTCGTTCTCGGCGCGGGGTATGCCGTGCTTACGACCCAACTGCCGGCGCGCACCATTCCCAACACGCCGGACCCGTCGTTTTTTCCCTGGGTGGTGACCGGATCGCTACTCGCACTCGCGCTCGGGCTTCTGGTCCAGGGCATCCGGCAGTGGTCGCATGGACCGGACGCGACGACGCCAGCGGACGGCGCTGCTCGCCGCCTCGCGGGTCTCGTCTGGTTCGCCGTCTATCTCGCCGCCTTGCCGACGCTCGGCTTCGTGGTCGCGAGCATCCCGTTCTTCGCCGGCCTGATGGCGCTCTACGGCGCCCGGCGGGACGTCTGGCTCGTCGTCGCCTCGATCGCCATGCCGGTGTTCTTGTTCTACGTCTTCCGCGACGGCTTCCAGATCCTGCTGCCGCTGGGTGTCCTGCCGGTGTGGCTCGGATGAACGGCGACGTCTACCAGGGCTTTCTGCAGGCGAGCGCGCCGATGAGCCTCGTGGCCACCGCGCTCGGCGCGCTTCTCGGTCTCGTCGTCGGCATGATCCCCGGCATGACGATCTCGACCGGGATCATCATCGTCCTGCCGCTGACCTTCGTGCTCGACCCGGCGTTTTCGATCGCGCTGCTCCTAGGGCTTTACGTCGGCGGCATGATGGGCGGCAGCTTCTCGGCCATCCTGCTCAACATCCCGGGCACGCCGTCGGCCTCGGCGACGGCGCTCGACGGCTATCCGATGGCGCTGCGCGGCGAGGCCGGCAAGGCGCTCGGCACCTCGATCATCGCCGGATTCACGGGCGGCATGTTCTCGTTCCTGTGCCTCTACTTCATCGCCCCGAACCTGGCCGAGATCGCGCTCGAATTCCGCGCCGCCGATCTGTTCAGCCTGGTGCTATTCGGCCTCACCGTGATCTGCTCGTTCGCGGCGCGCTCGCTGGTCAAGGGGCTGTTGTCGGCGGTCATCGGGCTGCTGATCGTCACCGTTGGCCTGGATCCGGTCATGGGAACGGCGCGGTTCACCTTCGGCGACGCCAATATGCTCGCCGGCATCCATTTCCTGACCGCGCTGCTCGGCCTGTTCGCCATCCCGCAGCTGATGGACAATCTGGCGACACCGGGCAACGGTGCGGGCCAAGTCACCCAGACCCGCTTCGGCTCCGTCCTGCTGCGGTTGTCCGACCTCAAGGCGATCAGGATCCCGGTCTCGATCGGCTCGGCGACCGGGGCGTTTCTCGGCATCCTGCCAGGCGTCGGCGGGCCGATCGCGGCGTTCGTCAGCTACGACTACGCGAAGAAGGCGAGCCGCGAGCCAGAGCGCTTCGGCGACGGCGCCATCGAGGGCGTCGCCGCGCCCGAAGCGGCCAATAACGCGGTCACCGGCGGCGCCCTGATCCCGATGATGACGCTCGGCATTCCAGGCGACCCGGTGACCGCGATCCTGATCGGCGCGCTGCTGGTCCACGGCCTCGCGCCGGGGCCGCTATTGTTCCTGGAACGCGGCGATTTCGCCTACGGCGTCATCTTCTCGTTCTTCTGGGCCAATATCTTCAACCTGGTGATCGCGCTTGCCGGTCTCAGGCTGCTGGTCAAGCTGCTGGCGACGCCGCGCGCGCTGTTGATGCCGACCATTGCCGTCCTCTGCGTGATCGGCTCCTACGCGCTCCGCAACTCGTTCTTCGACGTCTATGTGATGTTCTTCTTCGGGCTTCTCGGGCTCGCCATGCGCTGGCTCGACATGCCGGTGGTGCCGCTGCTGCTGGCGCTGGTGCTGGGCGGCCAGCTGGAGGAGCATCTCAGGGTCGCGCTTACCGGATCGCGGGGCGACGTGACGGTATTCTTTACCTCGCCCTTCAGCCTCCTGTTTCTTTGCCTTGCGGCCGTCTCGGTGGTGTGGTCGTTTGTCGCCGAACACAGGCGACGGCGCGGCAAGGCGTGATAAGGGAGTTGCCGAGATGAGTGCCGAGATGAGTATCGAACCGGTCCGCGTCGCGGCGCTCGGCATGGGATGGTGGTCGGACGTGCTGGCCGATGCGATTGGGCGCACACCGGCGCTCGAGATCGTCGCCTGCCATACCCGGTCCGACGACAAGCGCCGCGCCTTCGCCGACAAATACGGCTGCCGCGAAGCCGCGAGCTACGCCGACATCCTGGTCGACGACACCATCGAGGCGATCGTCAACACCACGCCCAACCACGTCCATCTCGAAACCACGCGCGAGGCCGCCGAGGCCGGCAAGCATGTCTTCCTCGACAAGCCGATCGCCAATTCCATCGCCGACGGCCACGCCATCACACACGTGTGTGAAGATGCCGGGGTCATCCTCTCGGTCGGCTATCAGCGCCGGCGCGAGAGCCACTTCCGCTGGATCAAGGAACAAATCGACGCCGGGCGCTTCGGCAAGCTGGTCCAGGCCGAGGGCAACATCTCACGCGACCGGCTCGGCAAGATCGACCTCACCTCGTGGCGCTATCAGTCGTCCAGCATGCCGGGCGGCGTGATGCTGCAGATCGGCATCCACTACACCGACGTGCTGGAAATGCTGCTGGGCCCGGTCAAGACGGTGTCGGCGATGTCGGCGCGGCTCGTCCTGCCGGGCGACAACCCCGACATCGCCAACCTGGTGATGGAGCACCAAACAGGCGCCATCTCGAACCTGACGGCGAGCTACGCCTCGGCATCGGAGCACTACATGCTCAGCGTCTACGGCAAACAGGCGAGCGCCTATTACGACCTGCATAACGGGCTTCGATTTCTCGAGCAGGGTGATGACGCGTCCCGGCCGGTGCCGTGCGAAAAGAACGACACCATCGTCGAGGAGCTCGAGGAGTTCGCCCGCGCGGTCCGGGGCGATGGCGTGCCGGAGGTAGGCGGCACACGCGCAACCGCCTCGCTCGCGGTGATCCGCGCCGGCGTCCTTTCCGTCGCCGAGCGCCGCGCGGTCGACGTCGCGGAGATCCTGGCCGAGGGCATTTGAGGCGGATGATCCGCCGATGACCCCGCGCCCGGCCGTCCTGATCGCTATCGTCAGCGTCCTGGTGCTGATCGCGCCGTTCTCGAACGACATCTTCCTGCCGTCGATGCTGTCGATGGCGCGCGATTTGGCGACCGATTACGGCAGCATCCAGCTCGCGCTATCGACCTTCATGATGGGGATCGGCGTCTCGCAGCTGATCATCGGCCCGCTGTCGGACAGCCATGGCCGGCGCCCGGTGCTGAAATGGACGCTGATCCTCTATGTCGGGGCAAGCTTGGCCTGCGTCGTCGCGCCCAACATCGAGACGCTGCTCGCCGCCCGCGTCGTCCAGTCGGCCGGTGGCTGCGCCGGGCTGGTCGTCGGACGCGCCATCATCCGCGACCGCTTCGAGGGCGCCAAGGCGGCCCAGGCATACGCCTATATCGCCACCGCGCTGGCCGCCGGGCCGATGCTGGGCACGATCCTCGGCGGCCAGATCGAGGTGTGGCTCGATTGGCGCGCCAGCTTCGCGTTCCTGACCGCGTTCGGGCTGGTGGCGCTGGCCGCCGTTGTCTGGTGGCTCGGCGAGACCAACCTCGCGCCCGACAAGGAGGCCGTCAGGCCAAGCAGGCTGATGCGTGGCTACGCCTCGATGTTCCGCGACCGGCGCTATCTCGGCTACGTGCTGACGATCACGTTCACCTATGCCGGGGTGTTCACCTTCATCTCCGGCGCGGCCTTCGTGTTCATCGACCTTTTGGGCGTGGCGCCCGACGCCTTCGGCCTGTTGTTCGCCATCGCGATCGGTGGCTATGGCACCGGCACCCTGGCCGCGAGCCAGATCAGCGCGCGTATCGGAATCGACGGCATGATTACGGCGGGCGGACTGATCGCCTGCGCCTCGACCCTCGGCCTCGCCGGCTTCGCGTGGGCCGGCGCGCTCACGGTGTGGACCATTATGGGCCCGGTCACGGCATTCACCTTTGGCACCGGGTTCGTCTTTCCCAACTGCCATGCAGGCGCCATCATGCCCTATCCGCACATGGCGGGCACCGCGGCGGCGCTCATGGGCTCGATCCAGATGGCGGTGGCGGCGCTGATCGGGGCGCTGGTCGGCCAGCTTCACGACGGCACCGCCTGGCCCATGGTCACGGTCATGGCGGCCTGCGGGATCGCCATTCCCACCGCGCATTTCCTGTTAGTCGTCCGAACGGAACAACCGTCTTAGTTCAACGGTCGGGCGTCGACGTATTCACTCCATGCCGCTTTCGGCAACGTTAATCTCGTCTTTTCCACGCCTTACGTCATGTAAGGCGAACGGGATCGCCAATACCACGGATGCAAAGATGAGCTCGATACGTGCGAATGCGAAGAACCAAATCCAGGTGCCGAGTGTGAGATTCGCCCTCAGGTACTCGTTCAGTGCCGCGCCTCCGATGCACGTCGCAAAAATTGCAAGGGAGATGAGCAATCGCCGTCGACCTGAAACAGCCGAGCGCATCGCCATTAAGGGCGGCCGATTGAACATTTTGTTATAAAGCTCTGTGATCGCGGCAAGGCTCAAAACGGCTGTCGGTATAAATTGCAGATAAACAGGATCGTTGAGATAGATAGTTGTGCATGAAAGTATCGGAACAACAATTCTAATGAGATCAATTTGGCCGAATACCCGGTCCGGATTTTTCCAGCGTCGATAAATTTCCCAAGATACGGATATGACCACCAATACGGCGCTCGCCGCGAGAAATCCGAATTCGAGATAAGCGATCACGAAGGGAATCGGTAGGAGCAGAATTCCCACCAATATTGCCATGCATCCGACGTTATTTTGGGAGGTGCCACTCGCCGAATTATCTTCTGTCACCGCTGTGGGCAAATTTGCCCTGGTGCCCGGACGCGTCAATCCTAGTGCCCGATCTAATGCGGCCTTGTTCAACGAAGGGGCAAACAATCGCATCTCCAAGAGCGTTGCCGCGTCGATTTCGAGCTTCTCGACGAATATTTTCTTGATGGCCGCTGCGGCGTTAGCCGGTGGACCGTCGACTTCACAGACAAGGACATCATCCGCGCCGCTGTTGCTTGAAATGTGTACGTCCAGATCGAGCTCGCGCAGATGGGCCAAAGAGTGGCTACCCCAACTCTTTTGTAGCGGGGTAGTGAGCGGCATTTCCAATTTGAGCAGGGAGCCCGGGCAAGTCATCTTAAACCAGGTCGCGCCATCAGGGATCTTGACGAGCAGATAAGAATCGGGAATTTCCATTTTCATTAAGCACGAGAGGATCCCGTCAATGCCCTCAACATTTCCTCGCCAATTTATCTCGCGGTCGTTCCGCCGCGTGATCAACCAATATAGCCCGGCAAGTAGAACGAAACATGCGATCGGGATGAGCAAATACGTCATCGAGTGTAGCACCTTGAATGAAGGCTCGCGTTTTATCTATTCTCGCGAAAATTTGGTAGCACTTTCTACCTGATGCGTCACTTGAAGCCAGGAACGGCCTCCGGAGGTAAACCGCGCAACCGGCCGAACTCACGCCTTCGGCATTCGCTCTCAGGGCTGATAGTCGGGATTGTCGCCGCCGAACCGCGCCGGCGGCGCGGCGGTGTGGGGCGGCCTCGGCGCGGCGCGGCGCGGCGGCGCCTTGGATTTGAGGGCATCGACCATGAAGGCGCGCCACAGCCGGGCCGGCAACCCGCCGCCCGTTACCCGCTTCATCGGCGAGAAGTCGTCGTTGCCGACCCAGACGCCGGTCACCAGATCGCCTGAATAGCCGACGAACCAGGCATCGCGGGAATCCTGGCTGGTGCCAGTCTTGCCGGCGGCGCGGCGTCCGGGCCACGCGGCGCGACCGGTGCCGTTGGCGATGACCTGGCGCAACATGCCGTCGAGCGCGCGGACATGGCCTTTGCCGATCACCCCGCCGCCGCCCGAGCCGGTGCGCCGGAACAGCACTTTGCCGCCGGCGTCGCGGATCTCGATGATGCCGTGCGGCCACGCCGCGAAGCCGGCGCTGGCGACGGCGGCGTAGGCCGAGGTCAGCTCCAACAGCGTCACCTCGCCGGCGCCGAGCGCGACCGATGGGTGCGAGACCAGCTTGGACGTAATGCCGAGCCGACGGGCGGCGGCGATCACGCGGCCGCGCCCGACCCGCTCGGACACCCGGACGGCGACCGTGTTGACCGAGCGCGCAAAGGCGCTGGTGAGCGTCATGGGGCCGTGGAACTTTCCGTCATAGTTGCGCGGCCGCCAGCCACGAATGTCGAGCGGTGCGTCGGGCATCTTGTCGCCCGGCCGCATGCCGGCCTCGAGCGCGGCGAGATAGACGAACAGCTTGAACGCCGAGCCCGGCTGACGCAGCGCCTGGGTGGCGCGGTTGAACTGGCTCTTGGCGTAGCTGCGCCCACCGACCATGGCGCGCACCGCGCCGTCGGGCGACATGGTCACCAGGGCGGCCTGACTCGCCCGACGGCGCCCGCCGTCGCGCGCCAGCGCCGCCTCGAGCTTCTTCTCGGCGAGACGCTGGAGGCGCGAATCCAGCGTCGTCACGACGACCAGATCGCGGTTGGTGTGCCCGACATAGCCGGCAGCGCGCTCGAGCGCCCAGTCGGCGAAATAGCGCGCGCCGGAGCCGGTGGCGCGCACCAGCCGGAGCCGGGCGCGCGCCGCCCGCGTCGCGTCGGCCTCGGCCAGAAAACCCGCATCGACCATGGCCCGCAGCACCTGGCGTGCGCGTGACTTAGCGGCCTTCCGGTCGCGCGCCGGCGAATAGCGCGACGGCGCCTTCAACAATCCCGCCAGCACCGCCGATTCGAGCAGCGTCACCTTGGCGACGGGCTTGCCGAAATAGCGCCTGGCGGCCGCTTCGACGCCATAGGTGCCGGCGCCAAGATAGACCCGGTTGGCGTAGATGGTGAAGATCTGTTGCTTGGTGAAGTTGGCCTCGAGCCATAGCGCGGCGAGAACCTCCTGTATCTTGCGCCGGAGCGTGCGGTCGGGCGTCAGGAACAGATTCTTGGCGAGCTGCTGGCTGATGGTCGAGCCACCCTGGCGGATGGTGCCGGCGCGCAGATTGGCGAAGGCTGCCCGCGCGATGGCCCACAAATCGATTCCGCCGTGTTCGAAGAACCGCCTGTCCTCGATCGCGGCGACCGCCTGAACGAGGTGGGGCGGCATGTCAGCGAAACGGACACGCCCACCATGGAGATCGCCGTAGCGTGCGAGGATCGCGCCGTCCACGGTCATCAGCGCCACCGACGGGCGCCGCGACGGGGTCTCCAGCCGCGACATGTCGGGCAGGTCCCAGGCATACCACGCGACCAGCACGCCGAGCGCGAGCGTGAGCCAAATTCCGGCGATCACCGTCCACTTGACGGCTCGCTTGATCCAGCCCGACGGCTTGGCATCCGGCTTGTGCCCGCCGGCAGGCTTGGAATCGGTTCGTGGCTTTTGCACCATCACACTATATCTTGTGCCTAATGGGTGGTATTTTCAAATATCTTGGAAGAGGCTTCGACCATCCTGCCATGATATCAAGGGGTGATCGATGATTACGGCGCGCCCTGCCCGGCCTGAGGACGCCGAGACCATCGCGCGCATGGCGCGGGCGCTCAGCATCGCCGACGGCGGCCGGCCGTCGCGATTCTCGGCCGAGAGCTTCCGCCGTGACGGCTTCGGCGCCAATGCCGCGTTCTCCGCCGTCGTCGCCGAGATCAACGGCGCGACGGTCGGCTACGCGATCTACTATCCGGGCTACGACACCGACAGCGCGACCCGCGGGATCTACCTCGCCGACCTCTACGTCGACGAGACCCACCGCCGCAAGGGCGCCGGACGGGCGCTGCTCGCCGGGCTCGCCGCCGAGGCGCGGGCGGACGGCGCGCGCTGGATGTTCTGGTCGGTGCTCAAGCGCAACCGCGGTGCCCGGCGCTTCTACAAGAAGATCGCGCCCGAGCTCAAGGACGTCATCGTCTGCGCCGCATTCGGCCGGCGTTTCGACGCGCTCGCCGATCAGGGACGCTAGGGGCGTGACGCGTCACATCGGCGCTCGATACGGAAAGACGGCGGCGCAGTTGGCTTTGTGCTGACTGGTAAAGCAGGATGGAATCGCGTCAATAACGCGCACGTCGAACGCCGCCCACGGCTGGGACGGCCTCGATATTTTCGATTTTGAACTCGACGCCAGTGACGGGGACGCTATTTCGGCGCTCGACGACGGGACCCGAGCGCTGGATCCCGGCTGGGCTCCAAAGTGGGACGATTGATCGTACGGTGCCGGCTTCAGCCGATATCGTAGGCCCGTGCGATCAGATAGGCAGCGAAAAGTACGAACGGCGATGCGAACAGCGCCGCTGACACGGCGACGGTCGCGCCACCGGTCACTTTGTACATGCGTTGCTTGGTTGCTGCGGTCATTCGTCATCCCTCCGGTGGGATCGTGGTCTGGCTAACATTTGGGGGCCCGGCAAACATCGGTATGTGATCTGTCTCACATTCAATGATTTTTTTTTTCGATTTCGTGTCGTTTTTTGTCGTTTTCCCGCTGTTCCCGACCGAACGGGCGGCGTTGGAGGGCCGCCAAGCCGCGGCTGGCAGTGAATTTCTTAAGAAATTTCTCACCATAGAAATGATTGCGTAAGAGTTTGTCGGGAAAATCGTCCCGTGAATTCGGGATCGGTGAAATGAAGGTGCTGGTCGTCAACGACCACAAGGCGATGCGCGAAATGCTTCGCGGGCTCCTGAACCAGATCGGCTATGCCGACGTCGAAGAGGCGGACGGCATCGATCGGGCTCTCGGGATGCTGGCGTCGTCGCGCTATGACCTGATCGTCGCGGACTGGGGCATGCGGCCCCGTGCCGGGCTCGATTTCCTGCACTCGATCCGGGACAACGAGCAGACTCGGGAAACCCCGGTCATCATGGTTGTTTCCGACGGCGGATCCGATGAAGTCGAGCGACCGAGCGTGGCCGAAAGCCGCATCGTCAAGCCCTTCAACGCGACCACGTTGAGAGCGAAAATAAATCATGCCCTTGGAGGGCATCCGAAATGAGCATCACCGATGCGATGACCGACGCGCAATTCGCCGCCGTCGAGGAGGCCATGCTGCAGACCGATTTGGGGCGCTCGTTCCTCGACGAGTTCGCGCGCAGACGCAGCGTCGTCGGAGTCGCCGAGGTCATGGGTGTGCTGGCGGAGGTAAAACAGTCGCTCGAGTCACAGTCCGCATCGACCCATGTCGAGATCCTGCGCCGCGAGCTGCAGGAAATGAGCGCATCCATCATGCAGACGCGGCGCGAGATCGCATCCATCAAGCCGGAAGACAGCGGCAACAACCGCATCATGGCGGCAACGGGCGAGCTCGACGTCATCGTGTCGGCCACCGAACGAGCGACGACCGATATTCTCTCATCCGCCGAGTTGTTGCAGGACATCGCGATGAAACTGCGCGAGGAAGGCGTATCCGAGGCGTCGTGCGACGAGCTCGACACCCACATCATCAACATCTTCACCGCCTGCTCGTTCCAGGACATCACCGGGCAGCGGATAACCAAGGTGGTCAACGCAATGAGATATCTCGAACAGCGCGTCAACGCGATGATCGAGATCTGGGGCGTCGAAGGCGTCGAGCCGAGCAATACCGCCAGCGAGCTTCTGGACGAGCGGCCCGACGCACACTTGCTGGAAGGTCCGCAGGGCGAGGGTGAGGCCGCGAGCCAGGACGATATCGACCGCATCCTGCACGAGGCCTTCGCCGAAGCCTAGGCCCGAGACGACGCCCCCGACACGTTCACCGGATTCCCGGAAATTCTACCGTTTGGACCAGACGTCAGGTGACCTGACTCACCGACCGATGCAGGTTGGTGGGATTGGACCTAGGCAAACGGAGCAGCTCGGTTGCCGTGGCGGATAGCGGCCGCGTCGGCGAAGCCGTCGGAATGGGCCGGATCAACCAATTCAACGGATAACTGTATTAAGGAGTTTTGCACTAGTTAATTGGATTATGGAGCCCCTTTCCTCACGTCGACGTGAACCAGGCCGATGCCGGTACGAAAAATTGTTATGG
>PVBE010020910.1_pt1 | contig 31550 bp, 30 predicted proteins | sample 1631181 | NCBI WGS metagenome assembly PVBE01 (sample SAMN08397723, study PRJNA350692) | Marine metagenome, whole genome shotgun sequencing project. | isolation source: water | place: Pacific Ocean | collected 2012-04
CCGGACGGCAGCTTGACGCGTTGGCTCTTGGGGATGCGGATTTCGCCACCGGGTTTGGCGACGATCGCGGAGCCGGCGTCGTTCTTGGTTGGAATCGGGATTCCAGGCCCCTGCTTTCCTCGGTCCTTCGGTTTCAGCGCGGGCTTTTTCGTCTCGCCGGATCCGTTCGCGGAGGCCGCCTTTTCGGGGTCGACCAGTAGGTAGAGGGTGATGAACCCACCTGCGAGCAGAAATACGAAGATCAGGATCTTCTTGATCATCCGCGACCGTCCGATGCCACGACGCCGTCCCACAGACCGTTCGCTTTCAGGATCAGTTCGACGATTTCGCGCATTGCTCCCTGACCTCCGGGAGTCTCGGTCACGTAGTGGACTCGTTCTTTGACTTCCGGTCGGGCATTCGCAACCGAGGCGGCGAATCCGACGGCGGCGAGGACCGGAAGATCCAACAGGTCATCGCCGACGTAGGCGGTCTCGTCCATGTCGAGACCGCGCCGCTGAGCGATCTCCATGACTACAGGCAGTTTGTCCAGGTGGCCGAGGTGGACCTCTTCGATTCTCAGCTCGGTCGCTCGGTGTTGCGCCGGGGGGCTGTCGCGACCGGAGAGAAAACCAGACCCGAATCCGGCCCGGTGCCAGTACGTGTAGGCGGCGCCGTCGAAGACGTGAAAGACCTTGCTCTCGTTTCCCTCGTGGTCGAAGTGGAGGCGACCGTCGGTCAACACGCCATCGACGTCGGTCAACAGGAAACGGATGCGGTTCAGCCGTTCGTTCGTCGGCGCGGTCATCCGATTTTGAGGTCCAGAAGGTCCTGCACATCGAGCAGTCCGATCAACAGACCGTCGCCGTCGACGACCGGCATCTGGTCGATCCGGTGGTTGTGAAGGTATGCCAGCGCCTCGAGCGCAAACGTCTCCGGCGACATGGACTTGGGATTGGCAGTCATGACTTCTTTGATGGGGATGTCGCGGATCGCGTCGCGCCCGGCCTCGACCAGTCGGCGGAGGTCTCCATCGGTGAAGAACCCGACCAGTATTCCATTGTCATCGATGATGCTCGTGGCGCCGGGTCGACCCGGGGTCTTGCTCATCACGGTGATCGCTTCGAGCAGGCACGCGCCCGACCCGACAGACGGATTGCGTTCGTCTCGCCGCATCAACTCGCCGACCTTCATCAGCCTGCGGCCAAGGTCCCCACCGGGGTGGAATCTCGCGAACTCTTCCGGACCGAACTTCCGCCCATCCATCACGACGAGCGTGAGCGCATCGGCGAGCACGAGCATCGCGGTGGTGGACGCGGTCGGCGCGAGGCCGAAGGTGCCGGCCTCCTCGATCGGGCCGAGTTCGAGCACGAGATCCGAGTGCCGACCGAGCGTCGAGTCGGCGCTCTGCGTGACCGAGATGACCGGCACGTTGGCGGCCTTCACCGGGGCGAGGAGCCGCAGCACTTCCTCGGTCTCGCCGGACTTCGAGAAGGTGAGCAGGACGTCGCCGTTCACGACGCGCCCGAGGTCGCCGTGCACTGCTTCGGCTGGGTGGAGGAAGATCGAGGGGGTGCCGGTCGACGAGAACGTCGCGGACGCCTTCTCGGCGATGATTCCCGCCTTGCCCATGCCTGCGGTGACCGTCCTCCCGGAGAGTTCGAGAATCATGTCGACGGCAGTGACGAAGTCGTCGTTGAGCCCTTGCGCAACCCAGGCGACGACTTCCGCCTCCTGCTTGATGATCAGCTTCGCCAGTTCGATCCGGTCCATCGGGCTCAGGGAGATTAGCACCTGGCGCAGCCGATGGGAGCACCCGACCCACTTTGGGCGCGAACTTGTGTGCTCGCCGATTACACTGTCGCCAGGATGGTGACGAACAGGCGATGAACTACAGGGTGGAACTTCCGGTGTTCTCGGGGCCGATGGATCTTCTGCTGCACCTGGTCAGGCAGCAGGAAGTGGATATCCACGACGTCAGGATCGCGTTGGTGCTCGACCAATACCTCGCGCACGTCGACGTGCTGGAGGCCCTGGATCTAGGCGATTTAGGCGATTTCGTCGTGATGGCGAGCACGTTGATGGAGATCAAGTCCAAGGAACTGCTGCCCCGCGAAGAGGTCGATCTCGAGCAGGAACTCAACCCCAAGGACGACCTGATCCGCCGGCTGCTCGAGTACAAGCGCTACCGGGACATTTCGCGCCGGTTGGCCGGGATGATGAAGCGGCGGGGCCAGATGGTCGAACCGGTCGTCTCGGTGCCGAAGGGCCTCCTCAACGGCGACTCCGAAAAGGGCTTCGACCTGGGCTCGATCGAGATCTGGGACCTGACGGATGCGTTCGCGCGCCTGCTGGAAGAGACGGGCATCGACAAGGAGCTGAGCTTCGACGTCTCCCGGCGCACCATCGACTACTACGCCGGGCAGATCCTCGAACGGGTGCGCGGCAAGGAGGACATCAACTTCATGGACTTGTTCGATCCCAGCAAGGGTCGCTACGAGCTCATCGGTGTCTTCAGTGCGATGCTCGAGATGATGAAGCAGGGCTACCTGCGTGGTCACCAGGACGATGCGACCGGCGAGATCCGCATCTCCTTCGCTGGCCCAGACGACGCGACCGTCGGCGAGATCCTTCGTGGCTTCGACGACGAACTCGAAGAAGAACCTCTCGAATCCGTGCCCGGCACGGAACCGAAAGAAGCAACAGACTAGCTCCAGGGTATGCCGCCGATGCGGATAGCCTCTTCCATATCGGCGGTCGAGAGTCGTTCGAACACCGCGGGCTCGTTGCAGCACCACAGACCGGAGATCTCGGCGCTGCCTAGGGCCTGAGGGAAGAAGGGCGCGGGGACCTCGGTGTTGGATCGCGGGATGAGCCAGGCGGTCCCATCCGTGCCGATCATGTTGAATGCCTGCGGCGTGCGGCATTCGAGCAAGTTGTGGAACCCGGCTGCCCGCGCCTCGGCAGGACCTCGCACGCCGACGGCGATCACGGGGAAAGGAGGGTCTAATCGCAGCAATTCGCACCCCTCGAATTGCTCCGACGAGAGGAAAGCGAGAGACGCGTCGATCTCCGATTTCGGCAACTCGCGCAGGAAGGAGGACGTGATCCCGGCGAGGTGGATGTGGCTCCGCGTCACCGAACCGGCAGCACCCATGCTGTTGACCATGGTGGTCCCCGCCACGGAGTCCTCCATCGCGAACGCCACCTGGAGCATGGCCAGAGTGGGTTCCCGACACCGCTCCGTGGACCACAGCAACGCCTGTTGCTCGCAGAACGGGAACCGGTTCGGGGTCAGCGCCATTCCGGGTGCCCGCCACGTGGTCTCGACCGCGAGGATTTGATCCGCGCGGCTGGTCTGAAAAGCAGGCCGGTCCGCGCCGGGCATGCCGTGCCGCGCGGTCCGCCGGGGAAGCGACAGCACCTCGACCGGCGCACCGAAGACACTCCGCTGTGACCGGCCAGCTGGCTCGAAAGGCACCTGCTGAACCAGCGCGAAGGGATTGTCGGGAATCGGAGGGGTCGTCATGAACGGTCCATCACAGTCGGGTCCAGAACACGAGAGAAGGCCGTTTCGTGGGAAACCTGAATCACTCCGCAGCCTTGCCCTGGGGTGAGCCCTTCCTCCATACTCTGGCGGCACGCCACCCCCCCTTTCCCCTGTCCGAACACAGTTTGAAGATCGTCTTCTTTGGCACCAGTGACTTCGCTCTGCCGAGCCTACAGGCCCTGGTCGACGCTGGAATTCCACCGACCCTGGTGGTGACCAAACCGGACTCGCCGCGTGGTCGCGGTCGCAAGATCTACCCGCAGGAAGTCCGCCTCAAGGCCGAGGATCTGAGTCTCCCTTGCGAGCAGCCCAAGGACGTGCACGATCCGGACTTCATGACGAAGCTCCGCGACCACGGATTCGACGTGGGCGTGGTGATCAGCTACGGAGTCATCATGCAGGCCGACCTCTTCGGCATGCCGGCGAAGGGTTGCATCAACGCCCACGCGTCGATCCTCCCGCTCTACCGCGGTGCCGCGCCGATCCAACCGGCCATCCGCGATGGCCGCGCCGAGACCGGCGTCACGATCATCAAGATCAACGAGGACCTCGACGCCGGCGACATCATCCTGGTGGAGAAGCACCCGATCGACGGCGCCGCGACCGCCGGCACCCTCCGCAAGGACCTCGCCGGGCTCTCCGGCAAGGCACTCGTGACGGCTCTCTCGCAGATGGCCGAAGGCAAGGAAACGTACACGCCGCAGGACCACAGCCTGGCCAGCCAGGCACCCAAGATCGAGAAGATCGACGGCGTGATCGACTGGTCGAAGACCGCTGTGGAAGTCGAACTCATCGTGCGAGCCATGTCGCCGAAACCCGGTGGTCAGACCCGGCTCGGCGCGCGCCGCTTCATCGTCATGGAAGGCGTCGTCGAACAGGACCTCTACGGGCTCGGAGTCACTGGCATGATCCAGTCCGCGGGCGAGGAGGGCATTCGCGTGGTGACCGGCAAGGACTTGTACCGGATCATCCGGATCAAGCCCGAGAACGGTCGGAACATGACCGCCGGAGAATGGGTGCGCGGCCATCCGTTGCCGCCGGACGCCCGGTTCGGATGAGCCGTCCCGGTCCAGGTGGCCGCCGTCGCAAGGCGCGGACTACCGCCCGGCAATCGGCCTTGCGTGGTCTCGTAGCGGTTGAGCTCGGCAAGAGTGCCCGCTTGCGCGACGTAGTGGACGTCGAGGGCCTCGAGCCGAGGGATCGCGACTTCGCCTGGGAGCTGGCCCAGGGGACCGAACGGCTCCATCTCATGCTGGACCACGTTCTGACGCAGTTCGTCACGAAGCGCCTGCCGAAGGTCGCCGTTGTCCGATCCGTGCTCCGGCTCGGCGCCTACCAGCTCTTGATGCTCAGCCGCGTGCCCGCCCGCGCGGCGGTGAACGAGACCGTCGGGTTGTTGCGCGATGGGCGCGGCTTCCCGAACGCCGTGCTGCGGCGAATCGCAGAACGGATCCACTCCCGCCCCGCGGAGCCGGGCGCGCCGAGACGAGAGCTCGCCCTGCCCGACGGACCGGATGGCCCCCGTTGCCTCGCCTTCGACGGCGACGCGTTTCCCGAACCGGACAGCCCGGAGTTCCTCGCGGCGCGCTACGGATTGCCGGAGTTCCTGGTGCGACGGTGGGTCGAGGCGCACGGTTTCGATGCGGCGACCTCGGTGTGCCTCGCATCGAGTACTGCGCCTTGCGTGTTTCTGCGCGCGACCGGGCGGGCGCCGGGCCCAGAGGAATTCGTGGCCCGACTCGCTGCGGAGTCGGTCAAAGTCGAGCCGTTCGCGGAGTCGATCTTCCGCTTGATCAGTGGTCCCGCGTTCGCGACCCGGTCGTTTGCCGAGGGTTGGTTCATGGCGCAGGATCCGACGGCATACGCCGCCGCTCGTGAAGTCGACGCGCGACCGGGTGAACGCGTCCTCGACCTGTGCGCGGCGCCCGGGACCAAGACGATGGTGCTCGCGGAGGGCGTCGGTCCCGAGGGCACCGTGTTCGCGTGGGATATATCGCGGTGGAAGCTCGATCTCGTCCGCGAGAACGCGGCGCGACTGGGGCTGACCGATCGGATCGAGTATCCGGCGACGCCCGTGCTCGACGAGCCGGTCGACCGCGCTCTCGCCGACGTCCCGTGCTCGAACGTGGGAGTGCTGGCCCGGCGCGTCGAGGTGCGCCGCCGGATCACCGAGGATGGGATCCGTGAACTCACGAAGGTCCAAGGCGATTGCCTGCAGCGCGCGGTCGCCGCGTGTCGACCCGGCGGGGCGGTGGTCTACTCCACGTGCAGCATCGAGCCGGAAGAGAACCGGGGGGTTGTCGATGAGGTGATCCGCAACGCCGGCGAGTCTTGCGAGTTCGTCTCCGATCGATTGACCCTTCCGGATCCGGCAGGGGGCGATGGCGGCTACTTTGCGGTTCTCCGGCGCAAGGACTGAGAAATACGGGGCCGGTCGCGACAGGGCCTTCCGGATGCGGGGAATACTGCTATGAAGGGCCGCCCTATGGCAGCCCGCAGAAGCTCGAGATCCCGTTCCGGTGGTGGCAGGCGCTCAAGTCGCGCCGCCCAGACCAACAACCAACTCCCGGTCATCATCGGCGGTGGCGTCGTCATCGTCGTGATCCTGGTGGCTGTCGCCATGAACATGGGCGGTGATCCACTCCCGAACCAGGAGCCCGTCAAGGAAGCCAGCAAGGACCCCGCACCCGAGGTCAAGCCAGTGAAGGCGAAGTCGGAGAACTACTCCGACAAGATGCTCAAGGAGCCGGAGACGCCAGCGCCGACGATCCCCGCGAGCGTCCTGGCGAAAGTCGACACCCTCCTCGCCACGGCGAAGAAACTCGATATCGACGCGCGTAAGGCGCAGAACTCTGGCGACAGCGGCAAGTTCAACGAGCTGATCAACGACAGCTGGGACAAACTGGAGGAGCTCAACTCCTTCATCGAGAAGTACACCATGTGGCTGGAGGAGGCCGACATGGGTGATTGGAAGGTGCCCAGCGCGTACCGACCGCTGCAGGACCGCATCACGAGACTCGACAAGATCAGGGGACGCGTCAAACGGATCAAGCCGAACCGCCGGTAGGGATCGGCAGTCGCCATGTTGCTCGGCTACAACACCAACGGTCTGCAGAACCACCGCTTGCCGGATGCGCTCCGGCTGATGGCCGACAGTGGCTATGAAGCGGTGGGGCTGACGCTGGATGTCCAGCATCTGGATCCGTTCCACTGCACGGCGAAGGACGTGTCTGAAATCGCTGTGCTCCTCGATCAACTCGAGCTAACGCCCGCGATGGAGACGGGTGCACGGTTCTTGTTGGATCCAAAGCACAAACACGAACCGACCCTGATGACGCGGGACCCGGAGGCGCGCGCGCGTCGGATCGAGTTCTTCCGCCGCGTGGCGGGAATCGGTAGAGATCTCGGGGCATCGGTTGTGTCGTTCTTCAGCGGCGTCGACCGCGGCCCCAGTGCCGATGCGCGGGAGACGCTGCTCAGTGGTGTTCGTGATGCCTGCGCAGCGGTCCGCGCCGAGGGCATGATCCCGGCAGTCGAGCCCGAGCCCGGCATGGCGATCGCTACGGTCGAGGAGTACCAGGAGGTGCGTCGGGAGCTGGAAAAAGACGGCGAGGGACCGATGCTCTGCCTCGACGTGGGCCATCTCTACGCGACCGGCGAGGGTTCTCCGGCTCAGGTGATTCCTGGAGTCGCCGCACAGCTTGCCCAGGTGCAGCTCGAGGACATGCGGATCGGCGTGCACGAGCATCTCCTTCCTGGGGAGGGAGATGTGGACTTCGCCGCCGTGTTCAGCGCCCTCCGGAAAGCCGAATACGCTGGACCGGTATGTTTTGAGCTCTCCCGTTCTAGCCACCTTGCGCCCCACGCAATTGCGATCTGCCGTCAGGTCTGGGCGGGGAGCCGTTGATCTCCCCGGGACCCCGACTATCGTATCCGCCCGTCGGCGGTGATGCGGAGGGTACGAGCAGCTCCGCGAGCCGAGTTTTGATTTCGGAGTCCGTTCTCGTATGAGGCAGTGCCCCACACTCCCTGGCGACGACCGCCCTCTGATCGCCCATTCCATCGTCAACGGCGTGTGCATGGAGCGACAGCGGGATTTCTATCACAAGTGCCACCGTTGCGCGTTCCGCGGCAGACCAGCCGACTTCGTCTTCGAACCGGTGCACAAGAACGGCACTGCGACGCCGATCCAGGTCGACTCCACCGCCACGGTCACCCCAGAGTCCGCCTCGTAGAACCGGACGTCAGTTGACGAGCGCGCGGACCTGGTCGTCGGTAAGCAGACGCTTGCTGGCCTTGCCGGCCTCGAGGACTCGCTGGACGAGCTCGTCGGTGGGTTCGACGCCCATCTGCTCCAGGACCCAGGTGACGTTTGACTTGCCGCTCATCGGCCCGATGCGGATCCGCTGCTTCAGCCCGACCATGTTCGCGGGAACACCGGAATAGACGCTGTCCGCGAGCGGCGCGTTGCCCTTCTTGTAGGCCTTGATCACCGCCGAGGCGTGGACGCCGGTGCCGGTCTCGAACGCGTCGTTGCCGAGCACCGGGTAGTTGCTCGGAATCGGGACGCCGACCGCCTTGGATGTCGTCTTCACGTATTCAGGGAGCTTCGCGAGGTCGTTGTCGATCCAGCCGAGCAACCGAAGGTTGATCAGCAACTGGTCCATCTCGGTGTTCCCCGCCCGCTCGCCGATGCCGAGCGCGGTGGCGTGGATCCGGTCCGCCCCGCCCTCGATCGCCGCGAGGCAGTTCGCGAGGCCGAGGCCCCGATCCCGGTGGCCGTGCCAGTCGACCTGGATCGGTCGCCCATCGGGGCCGGTGCCGAAGTCCGACGCCATCTCCACCACGAATCGAATGACCTGCCCGGCCCCCGGAGGCGTGGAATGCCCCGCCGTGTCGCAGACGCACAGCCGGCCCGCGCCCAGCTCCATCGCCAGCGTGTAGAGGCGGCGCACGGTGTCCGGTTCGGCGCGGGACGTGTCCTCGGTGACGAACATCACCGGCAGATCGTGCTCCTTGCAAAACGTCAGCGCGGCCTCCGAGTGCTCGAGCAGCCTGTCGACGCTCCAGTTCTCCGAATGCTGGCGGATCTTGCTGCTGCCGATGAATGCCGAGACCTCGATCGGGATGCCGGCCCTCTGCGTCAGCTCGATCACGGGCTCGATGTCTCCCACCAGCGTGCGGCAGGCGACGTTCGGGACGATCTTCATGCGGCAATCTGCGATCTCCTTCGCCAGCGTCAGGATGTCCTCCCGCGGTCGACCACCGGCGCCGGGCAGTCCGAGATTGACCCCGACGATCCCGAGGTCCTCCATCAGGTGTAGTATCTCGAGCTTTTTCTCCACGCTGGGGTCCGCCACCGAGGGCGACTGGAGACCGTCGCGCAGGGTCTCGTCGTTGAGATGCACGGGCTTCGACGGACGGAAGTCGCTACCCTGATTGTTCCAATCGTAGATGAGGTCTTCGATGCGCTGCATGGTGGCGGATTGTAGCACCTTCGGCGTCCGGTCCTGAGCCCGCGATTTCGCGCGCTCAGGGAGGAAGATAGAGAAAGAGCAGCACGCGCAATCATGATCGTCATGAAGTTTGGCGGGACCTCCTTGGGAACCGTCGGGTCGATCCAAAACGTCTTCCGCATCGTCAAAGACCGGGTCGATGAGAACCCGGTATTGGTCGTGTCGGCGCACGCCGGCGTGACCAACGCACTCGTCGCGTTGGGCAAGGGCGCGCCCCACGGCGACATCGATCTCGCCGGAATCATCGACGGGCACCGAGAACTGTTGGCGGGACTGGAACTTCCCGCCGACCTTCTAGACGCTCAGTTCGAAGAGATGATGGACCTGGTGCGCGGCATGAAACTCGTCTCGGAGGCGAGCCCACGGGCGCTCGACCTGTTGTTGAGTTTCGGTGAGCGCTGCTCCTCACGCGTGATCGCCGCCTTCTTCAACGCCCGGGGTCTGCAGGCAGTGGCCGTCAATTCGTACGAGGCCGGATTGCGCACAGATGGCACGTTCGGACGGGCGCGACCCCTGCCGGACGACGGTCGGATCGCCAAGTACCTCGCCGCCGTGGACGGCATCCCGGTCGTCACGGGCTTTCTCGGCATCGACGACAAAGGCAACATCACGACGTTGGGACGCAACGGTTCGGACTTCTCGGCGGCGCTGATAGGAAACGCTCTCGGGGCCGAAGAGATCCAGATCTGGACCGACGTCGACGGTGTGATGACCGCGGACCCACGGCTCGTCGAAGGTACGCAACCGATCCCGACGATGAGTTTCGGCGAGGCCAGCGAGCTCGCCTACTACGGCGGCAAGGTGCTGCACCCGGCGACGATCCAGCCCGCGATGCAGAAGTCGATTCCCGTGCGCGTGCTCAACACCCACCGGCCCGACAGCCCGGGCACGGTGATCCTTTCCGAATACGAGGAGAAGGAAGCGCCGGTGCGCGCGATCGTCCACAAGGACGGGATCTACCTCATCAACCTGGTCTCGCCGCCGATGCTCGCGCAGCACGGCTTCCTGGCGAAGGTCTTCACCGCAGCAGAACGTCACGAAATCGACGTCGACCTCGTGGCCACCTCGGAAGTGTCGATCACGATGACGGCCGACCGCGCCGACAACCTCCCCGAGTTCTGCGAGGAACTCTCGACTCTCGGCGATGTCTCGGTCGAGGAGAACCATGCACTGCTCTGCGTCGTGGGTCAGGGCATGGCGCACTTCCCCGGCGTCGCCGCGCGTGTTCTCGTGACACTGAACGACGCCGATGTCCGCGTGCGCGTCATCAGCCGCGGCGCGATCAAGGTCAACATCGGGCTCGTCATCGATCAAGCCAATCTGAAGACGGCCGTCCGTGCCCTGCACACCGAGTTCTTCGGGTAACGATCTTCCGGCTATTTGCGCCGGCTTGGCGAGACAACGCGCGGCGCGATCTGGTTGGGGCGCAGATTGCCGCCGGGCAACCGCATGATTCGGATGTTGCGGAAGTGGATTTCCGCCCCTTCCGACTCGAGGCAGAGGTAGCCCAACCTGACCGACGCGTCGCGCACGCCGTTGACGAACTTGCCGTTGACCGACAGCTTGGCTACGCCGTCGACGCACACGAGGTCGTAGGTGTTCCACTTCCCCCTGCCCTTGCAGCGATTCTCGATCGACTTGCTCCTCTTCCCCCGTGGGTTGTCGGGAGTGGCCTCGAGTCCGTTGGCGCCGAACAGTTCTCCGTGCACGTAAGCGATCGGTTGTGGCTTGCCGTCGCGTCGCCGGTGCAAGTTCACCCAATCGAGTTCGAGCATCTGCACCTCGAGACCCTTCGGCAGTCGCCTGCCCTTGGGCACGCTGCCTGCGCTCCAGACGAACACGCCGGAGTTGCCACCGGCCTCCATGTGCCGCCACTCGATGTGCAGAATGAAGTTCTCGTACTGCTTCGCCGACCGCATGACCCCGATCGGTTTGCCCTTGCACACCAGCAGCCCATCGCGGACCGACCACGTGTCCTTCGAAGTGTTGACGTCGACCCACCCGGTGAGGTCGCGTCCGTTGAACAGGCTTTCGAATCCCTGTAAGGAGGAGCCCGCCAGCATCGCGTCGGTCTCAGCCAGCTTGAACCGCGCCGAGACGACGGAGTCCTTCGCTGTGTCGGGGCGGTACTTGACGTACGTCGTCGCGACGAGAGGGAGCAAGGAAACGGCGAGCACGAGACCGAGGAGTCGCATGCTCATAGTCTGGCGACCGGGAGTCCCGGTGAACAGTCCGAGGACTCCTAGTTGGCGTCCAGGTCCTGAAAGAAGCCCTGCGTGTCGTCCATGCCGGACAGATACACGTGCCAGTCGATGCGCTCGTCGGGTCTGATGTTGGTGTTGGAGGTCGCGGCGCCGAACAGGTAGTTGACCACCCAGTCGCCCAGGTGGGCTTCGCCGGTCAGCGGGCGACCCTCGAGCATCGGCTCGATCTGCAGGATATCGCTCTTGCGCAGCGGGGCTGCCTCGCCGATCAGGCGTCGGTTGGCGATCAGTTCGGTCTCGCTGCGGCTGACGAGGCGCAGCAGCTCCGCGATGTCGGCGTAGGCGTTGCCCTCGAACAACTCCTTGAACAGGAGATGCACGGTCATCACCATCTCCTCCTCGCCGAGCGAATACTCCCGCATCATCCGCACCGCCGGGAACATCCCTGCCTTCGGCGTCTTGTCGAGTCGATTGCGCAGGCGCTCCCAGCACGCGCGGATGCGACCGTCGACCGTCCGACCCGGTTCGTAGTTGGAATTGTGAAGCCTGTTCCACCGGTCTTCGTTGAAGATCCGCTCGCTGCGCAACTGGTAGAGGTTGTGGATGATCCGGAGGTCGACCAGCAGTTCCCGGTTGCCCGAGTAGGCGTCCTCTCGTCGGGGGGGGCGCTGAGCGTTCGGCACGCGTATCGCGCCGACGATCTCGTAGCGGAATCCCTCCAGTCCTTCTTCCGACAACACAAACCGCGCCTCGAGCAGATCCTCGGGCTGTTCCTCGTCGTTCTCGAGCACCACCAGCCCCGACGCGCGTAGTGGACTCTCCGGATGCAGGAGGTCGACCTTCGCCAGAACGTCGTAGGCGCTCTCGAAGATCGAGGCGAGAATCAGCCGTCCTTCAAGCGCCGGATTTTCACAGCGCATTTGCCGCTGCAACATCACGGATAGAATCAGGAAGTGATCCGGGGCGAGCGGATACGACTCCATGACCTCGGCGAGTGGGCCACTGAAGTGATAACTCTTGAGATCGCGTGTGAGTTGTTCGGTCTTCCTCTTCGACTGTTGTCGCAGTCGCGTGCGCGTGTCTTTGGAGACATCGGGATCCGTCATCTTGGTGCGGATCTGTTGTAGCGCTTCACAGGTGTCGAGGAGCTTGCGCAGCTCGGGAGAACTTTTCATAAGTGCTTGTAAAGTCGAAACTACTGGGTGAAACGACTGGAGCGGAGAGTCTATTATCCACCGCTCCCCGGGGGCGCAATACGCCTCCGATCAAGGTCCCGACGGCAGGCCGGGGGGTCGAGTCCAGAACCCCTTTCAAGGCAACGACGCGGGCCTTAAATCCGCTCCAACGCATGATCAGAAGCGAGGAGAATTTCCCGAATATCTTCTTCGAGAAGGCGCTCCGATGACCGATTCCAAGCCCTCGTCGTGGGTCAGCTTCCTCCTGCTGGACACCGCCCCGGTGGTGGCTGTTGGGGTCGTTGTCTTCCACCTTCTCACGTCGCATGTCGCCGACTGCTACCCGGTTCCGAGCGGGAGCATGGAGCCCACGATCCACGGTGACCGCGACCACGGCGACCTCGTGCTCGTCGACAAGACGGCGTACTGGTGGGGCGTCCGACCGGACATCTACGACATCGTCGTCGTCCGCGCCGCGGACGAGAACGCCAACTTCATGGTCAAGCGCTGCCTCGCGATCGGTCCTGCCGAACTGCGAATCTCGGGTGGCGACATCTACAAGCAGGGCGCCGACGGGATGTTCGGTTCGCTGCCGATCGTCAAGAACCCGATCTCCCACGCCGACATGCGCGTGCCGATCTTCCGTCACCCGAACGGTCCCTGTGAGCAGACGCTCGAAGAATTCCTCTACCTGCCGCCACAGGTCCGCGTGGCAGCGGACGGCTCCATTCCCTTGCCCGGCGTCAAGAACGCCGACGAGCTCGTCGCCCTGTTGGAACCGGAAGTGCGCCGGCCGAACAAGGGCGAGACCGCTCCGCGCATCCCCGGCTTCTTGACCACGAACAAGTCCGTCGACTCGTCCTACCTGACCCCTGCGGGCCGCCGCCAGTGGCAAGGGCTCAACTTCTATCCGGACATCGGCATCGAGCTGGATCTCGCCATCTCCGGGCAGGATACGAGCGTTCTCTTCGTATTGGAGTACCACCAGCGGGACTATGCGCTGCTCTGGGATGGGCACGGGAAGGTGCGGTTGATCGTCGGCGGCCGCGTCATCCGGACCGCAGACGTCCCGTCGCCAGCGCGATCCGGGTCGGTCGCCTTCGGTTACCTCGACGGCCACTTGTTCCTGGTCCGGGGTGACCAGAAGCTGTTCCACGAACCACTGCCCCTCGACTCGAACGAGGACTACCGTCCGGGTCGACCGAACGGGCTGCACTTCGGTTGTGCGGGAGGCGCCGTCACCATCCGTCGCGTGACGGTCTTTCACGACATCGCCGTCACGAGTGTCGGTGGCAGCCATGGCATCGGACAGGGAAGCTACGCCCTCGAGAGGAACCACATGTTCTTGCTCGGCGACAACGCCAACGACAGTTCGGACTCCCGCGGCACGCTCGGTGGCGTGCCTCTCGATCGTCTGGTGGGTCGCCCCGCCGTCATTCTCGCTCCCTCTGACCGGGTGCGCTTCTTCGCGCGGTGAACGACCTACAACATCCAGACGACCAGATGCCGCGGAACGCCCTCGTGCTGGCGGCGTCGGTGTTGTACGGAATCTTCGTCTGCATCGCGGTGTTGTGGTTCTGGATCCGCGAGCGGCAACATCGCCTTTCGGAGATCGCGGTGGGGGATGATGCGATGTGGTCACTTTTGCTCGGCGCGGCCGTCGGGCTGGGCGTGAGCGGCGTGATCTGGCTCGGTGTGCGTTACCTGAAGCAGTTCTCGAAGCTAGAGGGTCGTCTCCAGGAGTTCATCGGAGAACTCAACGAGACCGAGATCATCGCCATCGCGATGACATCGGCGATCGGTGAGGAAATGCTCTTTCGCGGCGCGCTGCAGGACCATCTCGGCGGGTATTGGTACCTCAGCGCACTGGTTTTTGGTCTCTTGCATACTGGCCCGGGCCTGTTGCTCTGGGCCGGTGTCGCCACGGTTCTCGGTCTTCTCTTCAGCGTGATGGTCCATTTCGGATTTGGTCTCCTTTCGGTCACCGTGGCGCACGCCTTGATCAACTTCATCTCCCTGCGCAGGATGTCTCTCTAGCCCGGTCCGGCCTATGCCACCGACGTCTCCGTGATCCTATGAACTCGATCCTCTTTCTGCTGGCTGCGTCCCTGTTCGTTCCCCAGGGCGAGGGCACGAAGCCGAAACAAGATCTCAAGAAGGGCAGCGTCGCGCAGAAGCGGCGTCCCGTTCCGATGCCGATCCCGAAGGCGATTGTCAAGTATCGCGGCGAAACGAAGATCCGCATCGACGGCGCCCTCGACGAGTGGCCCCCGACCATGCCTTTGATTCTTCGCGACACGCGCCAGGTCTCGGGCACGGCGCTCGGTGCCTACCACGGCCTCGGCGACATCTCCGGCCAACTCTACATGTTGTGGGACGAGCAGTATCTGTACCTCGCTCTCCAGGTACTCGACGATTGGCATCACGGGTTGAAGAAGAACGCGAAACTGCGTCACGAGATTCCGCCGGTGGACAACGCGATGATCACTTTCGATCCGAAACGCGACACACGTGGGTACGGCGACGACCCGGGGCGTCGCGAAGACCGCACGTTCTACTTTGCTCAACTCGAGGAGGTTGGCGACAAGCTGATCGTCTGGAATCGGTTGAAGGGAGCAGGCAAGGAGCTCGCCAAGGGCGCGAACAGCGTCGTCGACCGGCGCAAGAAGGAAGGTGTCACGATCTACGAGGCGCGCATTCCGTGGCGGGAGATCCTTCCGCCCGGTCAGAAGGCGAAGGATAGTCGCGTGTTCGACATGCAGGTGATCCTCAACGACTACGACGCGTACATCGATCACTTGCCCCAGACCCGGGTGGGTTGGAATTTCGGGATGGGACTGCAGATCAAGCCCGGTCTTTTCGGGTCGGTGATGCTGCTGAAGAAGTACGAAGTGGGTGGCGCCATGCCGAGGTTTCCACCGCCACCCATGACCAAGGACCACCGACCGGGTCGGAGGTACTGGGTCGACACGTACGCGAAGATCACAGCGACCAAGCCGACGTTCTGCACGGTGGACACACCGGATCCGGCGATGGCGGGCGGCGAGGCTCGATTCAAGCTCCTGTCGGACCTCGATGGCCACCTGCGGGCGTTCCCGCGGCTCGCCAACATCGAATACCACCATCGGATCCAACGGCGCATGACGCGCGAGGCGGCGGGCATCGCGCAGAATGGTCTGCCGTTCTACTGGGACTACGCGATGCGCGATGTGATCCGACGGGCGGTTCCGCCGCCGGGGAAGGACGTGATTCGCGTGTTCCGTCTCCCGCAGGGAGGGTGGTATGTCCGCACCAACACGGTCAACTTCGCCATCGATCCGTGCGGGCTCGGCTTCGAGAGGCTGTACCTGATGGGTGGCATCGACTTCGTGCTATTGACGCGTCCGACGGAGATCACGCGACGGCACGACCCGTTGCTCATCCGGATGTCGGCGTCGAAGCCGAAACGCCCGTTCTTCACGCACATGGAGTTCCATCTCCCGGGCGCGAAGGCGGGCTCGATGTTCAAGGTCAAGCCGTTCAAGGACTACGGGATGGGCGGGCTGAAGCGGATCATGCCGATCGCCCTGATGACGAAGGACGGCAAGATCACGGTCAGCGTCGGATACCTCGTCGAGTGGAACAATGGTCAAACCCTCGTTCACGCCGGCCAATCGATCACGCAGGCGCTGATCAAGAAGCTCGGCATCGCGCCCGATGTGCTGATCATCTCCGGGGCGTATGGCAAGGAGTTGGCGAAGCTCGCGCGGGTCTTCGGCGCGAAAGCCACGCTCATCGACGATGCCCTGATCGCCGAGGAATACCCCACGCACTTCGGCGGACGCCTGACGTACCGTCAGGCCCTGAAACACCAAAACGAACTCAAGCCGCTCCGGACTCTCATCCTCGCCCCCGGCGAGTCCATCGACTTCAAGAAGTAGATTCCGTGGTCAGAGGGTCAGGGCGTCGATCGTGGGCCGGTCGATCTCGACGGAGTGGCGGCGGCAATGTTCCGAGAAGCGACCCTTGAGATCGGCGATCAGGGGGCTCGCCGGCATCGGAGTGCCGTCCAGTTCGTCCACCGGGGCGATCTCGCGCAGGGTGGAGGTGAGGAACATGCCGTCCGCCGAGCGCACGTCCGCCTCGTAGAGATCCTTTTCGACGCAGGTGATCCCCTCCTGCTGACACGTCGCGAGCAGGAGTCGACGAGTGACACCCGCGAGAAGGCCAGCGCCCAGGGCCGGGGTGGCCACCGTGTCGCCCTGGATGATCCACACGTTCGAAGTCGAGGCCTCGGTCAGCTTCCCGTCCTGGTTCATGAACAGGCACTCCGATGCCCCCCGATTCCGGGCCTCCTTGAGGCCCATCACGTTGTTCAAGTAGTTCCCGCTCTTGATCGCCGGGTCCAGCGAACGGCGATCCGTGCGGAGCCGCGGAACGATGGCTACTTGCGCGGGTCGGTCCAACCCGTCCGGGAGCGTCCGAATCATGATGACGCAGGTCGTCCCACCTTCGGCGCAGCGAACATCGATATTCGGGAAGGTCCCGACGCCACGGGTGAGAATCATCCGCACGTAGTTCTCCGCGTTCCCGGCGGCTTCGATGGTCCCCATGATCCGCTGGGTCAGTTCCCTGTCGCTCAACCCCAGGTCCATCTCCAGACCGACGGCCGAATGGTGCAGTCGTTCCAGGTGAGCTGACCACGCAAACGGCACTCCTTGCCGGGTTCTCGTGACCTCGTAGATCGAATCGCCGAAGAGGAAGCCCCGGTCCATGACCGAGATCCTCGCATCTTCTTCAGGAACGATTTCCCCGTTCACGTTGCAGAGGTTAGTCATACGTCCTACTGATACGGTCTACGCGGTTCTGTTGGAAGTGGCTCATCCACTCAACTCTGCATTCCCTGCTCCCTGACACCCTGAGACGCGAACCATGTGCGGTTTCATCTCGATTTTCGGTCCCGAGGGCACCAGCGTCATCCGGGACGCTCTCACCGGCCTTCTCGCCATCCAACACCGCGGCCAGGACGCCGCCGGCCTCGTCACGTTCGACAAGAAGTTCGAAGTCAAGAAGGGGTTGGGGCTCGTCCGCGAAGTGTTCCAGGACAAACACATGGATCGGTTGACCGGTCCCGTCGCGGTCGCCCACGTGCGCTACCCGACGGTGGGAACCGGGGGCGGCACGGATGTGCAGCCGTTCACGATCGACTTCCCCGTGGGGATCACCATCGCCCACAACGGCAACATCACGAACTTCCAGGAGCTCAAGCGCACCTACTTCAAGGAGCGCAACATCCACCTGACGAGCGAATGTGACCTGGAAGCAGTACTCTACGTCTTCGCCGACGCGCTCCTCGCCGCGCGGGAGAACGGCGAGATCACCCCCAATAGCGTCCAGGCGGCGGTCGCAGAGGTCTTCAAGGTCGTCAAGGGCGCCTACTCGGTGGTCGGGTTCATCGCCGGATCGGGCATGTTCGCCTTCCGCGACCCCTTCGGCATCAAGCCCATCATCATGGGCGAGAAACAGACCCGCGAGGGCTCGGTCTACGCCATCGCGAGCGAGTCCGTCGTCCTCGACGTCTCCGGCTACGACAACCAGCGCAACCTCGCCGCTGGCGAACTGTTATGGATCGACGAAAGCCGGCGACCACAGTTCATTCAGGTCGGCGACAAGCCGCACCGACCGTGCATCTTCGAGTACATGTACTTCGCACGGCCCGACAGCACGCTCGACGGCGTCTCGATCTACGAGGCTCGCCTCGAATCGGGAAAGAAGCTCGCCGAGGCGTGGCGGAAGACAGGGATCGAAGTCGACGCGGTGATCCCCGTGCCCGAATCCGCGCGGACCGCGGCGCAGACGATGGCCGAGACCCTCGAAGTTCCCTACCGCGAGGGTTTCGTCAAGAACCGCTACGTCGGTCGCACGTTCATCATGGCCAACGATGCGTTGCGCAAGGACTCGGTGCGCAACAAGCTCAACCCGATCCGCATGGAGTTCGAGGGCAAGCGCGTGCTGATCGTCGACGATTCGATCGTGCGGGGCCATACCTGTCGACAGCTGGTCAAGATTGCGCGCCAGATGGGCGCCACGAAGGTCTACCTCGCCTCGTACTCGCCGCCGCTGAACCACCCATGCCTCTACGGCATCGACATGTCGACCAAGCGCGACTTCGTCGCATTGGACAGGAGCATCGAAGAGATCGCCGTGGAGCTGGGGTGCGATCATCTGCTCTACCAGGCGATCGATGACATGGTCGAGGCGGTCAACCAGAGTGCCGACGAGCCTCTGGAGTTCTGCAAGGCTTGCTTCATGGGTGAGTATCCGACGGGTGACATCACTCCCGCGATGCTGCATGACATCGAGCAAGACCGCCTCACTGCGTCCAGCGTTCCATCATGACCGAATTTGATCCGGTTGCCGCTCGTTCTCGTCTCCTCGAACTGGTCCGCGACCGTGCCTACAAAGACGGCCTCGACATCGTCCTGGTGTCGGGCAAGCGCTCGACGTTCTACATCCAGGGGAAGAAGATCACCCTGCATCCCGAAGGCCTCTACCTCTTCGCCATGCTGCTGCTCGAGGATCTGAAGCAGCACCCGGAGATCACGGCGATCGGCGGGTTGACCATGGGCGCCGATCCGATCGCTGCGGCCGTATCTGCGTTGTCGTTCAGCACCGGACAGAACTTGAACGCCTTCCTCGTCCGCAAGGAGGCGAAGGGCCACGGCGTGGGATCGAAGATCGAAGGCGAGATCCACGAGGGCGAGAAGGCCGCGATCATCGAAGACACGATCACGACCGGGGGCTCGGCTCTGAAAGCGATCGACGCCGCGCGCGAAGTCGGGGCGGTGCCGGTCGTCGTCTACGCACTCGCCGACCGCGAAGATTCCGACGCCGACGGGTTCCGCGCCGAGTTCCGCGTCAAGTCCATGTTCGGCCTGGCTGAGATCAAGGGGGACTGACGCCGATGGGTGATTCGAAACCCGCGTTCGTTCCCGCGCTGGGCCGCCTGTCGAGTGGTCTCTACATCGTGACGACCGGCGTCGGCGACCAGGCGACCGGCATGCTCGGCTCCTGGGTGCAGCAAGCTGGGTTCGAACCGCCCGCAGTCACGGTGGCGATGCACAAGGAGCGCGGCCCGACCGAAGCCTTTCGGGCTTGTGGGCACTTCTGCATCTCGGTGCTGTCACCGTCGAGCATGTACCACTGCAAACACTTCGGGAGGGGATTCGGCCCGGATGACAAGCCCTTCGAAGGGTTGGACACGACCCTCGCGGCGAGTGGCGTGCCGTACCTGACAGACGCACACGCGTGCCTTGCGTGCAAGATCATCGGTGAGTCGACGTGGTCTGACCACGTGATCTTCTGCGGTGAGGTCATCGACGGATCCTGCACGGATCTCGAAGAGCTTCCGACGACTCACGTCCGCAAGAACGGCCTGAGCTACTGATGTTCGATGTCGGCGCCATCGTCCTCGCCGCAGGGCAAGGTCGGCGCATGGGTGCGGACAAGGCGCTGCTCGAGCTGGGTGATTCCACGGCGGTAGAACGGGTCGTCCGGTCGTGTCGGAAAGGCGGAGCGCAGACCATCGTTGTCGTGCGTTCCGAGGACGCCTTGCCGCTGCCGCCCTTGGGCGATGTGTCGACGGTACGTGTTCCCGCGGGAGGCGAAATGCTCGACAGCATCCGCGCCGGTCTCGCGTCGGTTCAAGGTGCGTGCCGCGGAGCCCTGGTGTTTCCGGTCGACTACGCTCTGGTCGGCGAAGCGACGGTGCGTGCGGTCGTCACCGAGCTCGGTGCCGGTGGCGAGGTCGTGTTGCCTCTGTTCGACGGACGACCTGGACACCCGATCGGACTCTCGCAGCGACTGTTCGATGAGGTCGAGTCCGCGTCCGGCTCTCTCCGCGACGTCGTCGCCGCCGACGCGGACCGGGTCCGGGTCGTGGCGGTCGAGGACGCGTGGATAGGCCGCGACCTCGATACACCGGACGACCTGGAGGCGGCTCGCGCTGAGCTTCGAACGCGGCCCTGACGCCATCCGTACACGAAGAAGCCCCCGGACTTGCACCCGAGGGCTCCTGGTCACACCTTCCTCAGCAGATCACTGCTGAGGAAAGCGCGAGGTGACGAACGCCTACTTCGGCGTGGTTGCACAGGCGTTCGAGAGGCGAAGTCCGGTCGCCACGGTATCCATTGCACCCTGGAGCGGGAACGTCGCCATCGTTGTATTGCCGAGGTTTGGGACGAACGGGAACAACGGAACGATTGCTTGTCCAGAACCATCCGCTGCCGGACCGAAGAATAGGAGCATGCCGGCGGTGGCCATGTACAGTCTCGCACTAGTTCCGAGAGGAAGGACGATCGGGAACCAACCGCCACCGGACGTCGGGATCAACGACATCGCTACGACGGTCGCTGCGCCGCTCATGCTGGCGCCGCCGCGAAGCTTCGCCTGGAAGGAGAGCGCGGTGCTGGCGGTGCTGTCCATCGGGAACATGCCGCCCATGCCGTAGCCACCCTGACCGTTGATGCCGCAGCCGAGGACCATCGTCACGCCGTTGGTCCGACCATACTTGCGCCACGTGCGACCGCTACCGGGGTTGTTTGCAACCGTCGAGGCGCCGATGATCTGCCAGGCGTGTTCCGGATCACCGAGCTTTGAGATCCAGGAGTTGGCGTGCGAGCGTGCGCCCCAGGCGAACGTCGTGTGGTTCGAGTGACCGTCCATGGTCCAGTTCGGGGATGCCGAGAAGCGACAGCCCAGGGACCAGAAGTTGTCATCCGTTGCTGAAGCAGGCGAGACAGGCACCGGGATGCGGGCCGTGGCTGCCAACGTGTAGGTGATACCCCACGCGCAGGCGCCCATGGTTGCCGAGTTCGGGAGACCGAGGCCGGTCAACTCACCGAGAATGGCTGCGGGGCCGCCGGTCGGGCCGGTCGAGTCTTCGCCGCCGCGGACGACGAAGTCCCACAGTTCCTTGGTCGCGCAGTTTTGGTCCTGCGTGATGATGCGCAACTGCGTGAGCTCGGCCGTCGGGCTGGCGCTGTTGCCATTGTTTTCCGCGAGACCGCGCCAGTGGCTTGAGTGGAAGCCCTGGTGGACTTCGCCGGTTCCGGAGCCGACACCGCCACGAGAGGTGAAGCTCGTTTGGTAGCCTTCCAGGCCGAACTCTTGATTTTGGGCGACGACCGTGGAAGCGAAGAGCGCCATGGCCAGGATTGATAGGTGGATTCGCATAGTATCTATGATGTTGTCTTTGTTTCGTAGGAGGGACGTAGTTGCCCCACTACTTTTGGGGGGGACAACACACGGAGCCTATCATAAGTGGCTAGTGCACGGCGCTACAACCCCTAGGACAAGTGAGGCTGTGCGAAGTGAGAAGTGAATCGAATCGCGTGGAACACTTCTTTCGCTCGCGAGAATATCCGTCGGGTAACGGGCATCACGCAATGATCGCGTCCTCCGCAAGCGTCAATGAGCGGACGGTAACGGTGCTTCCGCCGCATAGGAAAGAGGTCTTCTAGCCACTCATCGCGGTGAGGTCTCTTCCGCTTGCGAGAGTATCCGTTAGTCGACGGGTGATCCTGCGCGTTACGGAACGACGGACTGGGAGTCCGTCAGCTTGATGCCGGAAGAGGTGCCAAGCGTATCCTGCAGGTGGAACGTGCCCACGCCGGAAGTCGAAGCGGGGACGAACGGCAGGATCGGAACGACGGCGACGCCACGGGTGCTCGCGGCCGGGCCAAAGAGCAGCAGGAACGGATCGCCGAGGTAGACGCGGTTGTGCTCGGCGAGGAAGGGCGGCGTCGAGGCCGCGGACGCGCGAACCCCCTCGGGCGAGAGCGCGTACGTGGAAAGAGGCCTCTCGACTCACGCCGAGAGGCCTCTTTCGCTTGTTGGGTATCCGTCGCTAGACGGATGATCGTGCGCGCTATGGGGTGACGGACTGGGAGTTCGTCATCTTGACGCCGCTAGCGAGGCCGAGCGCAGCCTGCAGGTGGAACGTGCCCGCGCCGGCAGCCGTAGCGGGGATGAGCGGCAGGAGCGGAACGACGCCGACGCCACTGGCGCTCGCGGCTGGGCCAAACAAAAACAAGAAGGGACCGTTGAGGAAGAGGCAGTTACCCTGGGCGAGGTAGGGCGGCATCGGGCTGCCGGTACTCCTGCTGGCGCCAACGATGGCGACCGTAGCGGCGCCACCGCTACCCGAGCCGCCGTTGAGCTGAGCGTCCCACGCGAGAGCGGTGGAAGGCGTGCTTGAGGCCGGGTAGGAGCCGCCGTAGCCCTGACGGCCATCGCAGCGGAGCTTCATCACGGCGACGTCGGCGCCGTCGATGCTGAGGCGCCAGCTACGCTTCTGCGAAGGGTTCGACGCTGCCGTCGCGGCGCCGACGATCTGCCAACCCTGGTCTTCTTGCGAAGCAGCACCGTGGACGCGGTGCGTGTTGGCGGCGGCGAAATCCGCGCTACGCGAAGCGTGGATCGACTGGCCGTCCGCGGTCCATTTGGGAGAAGGACCGAGGCTCAAGCCGTAGCCGTACATCCGCGTGACGGGGACCTTGATCCTGGCGGTCGGAGCGAGCGTCGAGGTCAGACTCCACGCGCAGGCGCCAGTGTTGGCGCTGTTCGGGAGCGAAAGACCCGTGATGGTGCCGAGAATGGCGCCTGCACCGGTGCCCGGGCCGCCAGAGTCGGTGCCGCCGCGGACGATCCAACCGAACTTCTCTCTGGTCGAGCAGTTCTGGTCCTGCGTGATCGTGTTGACACGCCCGATGGCGCAGCTAGTGCTGCTTCCACGCTGGGTGCCCAGAACGCCACGGTTCGTGGAGGCGTGTACGCCCTGGAAAATTTGCCCGGTCCCGGTGCCGATGTTGCCACGAGACGTGAAGCTCGTTTGGCCTGGATGCATATCCCAGCGCTGGTAGGTCGTCTGTGCGGTGACTGCCACGCAAAGTGCGCCGACAGCGAGAATCGATAGGTGGATTCGCATGGTTGTTGGTATCCCTGAGGAGTGGTTTTTGGAGAGTAGGTGAAGCACCGGACTCTAGTTTCTGTTGTTCCGAGGCTTCACGAGGGGAGTCCCGAGGCATTGGGACCGTTACTAAGCTACCAGAATGTACCCCGTGTGCGAATCCCCTGCGCCCACAGAGTGGTATAGTTTGCAATGTCTCTGGCGTGTGCCTCGGGACAATGTTCCGCTGTAAGCCGTTTCTTCGGTAGTATCGGATGTTTCCAGCGGCTAGCACCACTCAACCCATCGGTCCCATGTCAACCCATCGCCTGATTCAAGTCGCCGCTGTCGGAATCGTTTTCGCCGGAGCTTATTTGGTTATTCGCGGAGCAGAATCCAGCGACGCTTCGCAGCAACCTGACGTCGTGCCAATCGAGGCAAACAAGGAGGCGGCCAAGAAGCCGCCGGCCGACTTGAAGGCCACGATGGCGCCGAAAAAGGAGAAGAAACCCAAGCCAGTGGTGACGAGCAATCAACTGCTCCTGCCCGACGGCTCCACGATCCCCGTCCTCAATGGCGCGTTTGGCGCGCCGGAGTTGGGTTGGCCCGCTGATCGTCCCTGGAGTCCGATCGTCAGCAAGGAGACCGACCAAGATGGTGATGAGTGGTACGTCCACGAGGACGGCAGCCGCTCCATCACGAAGAACCAGTACCACACGCACCTCAAGGGCATGGCGCCCGTGACCAGCGTCTACAACCCGACGAAACCCCTTCCCCTCGATCCCATAGAGGCCAAGCTCGAGAAAGAGAGATACGAGCGGGAGGCCCGCAACAAAGCCAAGGACGCGGCCAAGAAGAAGGCCAACTCCGGCAATGGCCAAAAGAAATAGAGCCTGAGCGTTCCGTCCCTACACTCGACGTCCAATGAGCAAGGATGTCTACGATCTGGTGATCCTCCCCGGCGATGGCATCGGCCTGGAGGTCATGGACCAGGCGCTCAAATGCCTGGATGCCGTCAGCGCGAACTTCGGCGTCGAACTCCGTCGCCAGACCTTCGCCTGCGGCGGAAAGTTCTACCTCGAGCACGGTAGCAGTGACTGGGAGGAGGGTGCCGAGGCGGCTTGCGCGGCGAGCGACCTCATTCTCCTGGGGGCGGTCGGCTGGCCCGATCCCGACGGGAACGGCGCCCCGGTGCGGTTCCCCGACGGACGCATGGCGGGTTACTCGCCGGTGATCGGCAACCGTGCCAATCTCGATCTGTACGCGAACGTCCGTCCGGTGAAGCTCTACCCAAACGTGCGCCACCGCATCCACGGGCAGCCGGTCCAGGTGTGGCAGGAAGGCAAGGTCGACATGGTGTTCATCCGCGAAAACACGGAAGGACTCTACGTTCCGACCGGCGGGATCCTCGCCCGCGGTGGTCGCGAGGAAGTCGCAACGGACACGCGCATCATCACGCGGACCGCGTCCGAACGCGTTGTTCGATTCGCCTGCGAGTTGGCGATGGCGCGCGATCGCGGCGCACCCGATGACGGAGTCAAGCGCGTGACTTCGATCGCGAAGGACAACGTGCTCAAGGGTTGCATGATGTTCCAGCGGTGCTTCCATCGCGTGATCGCTGACTACCCGGACCTCGTGCCGGATACCGCGATCGTCGACGCATTCACGCAGTGGCTCATCGGCAAGCCCGAGTACTACAACGTGCTCGTCACGACGAACATGTTCGGCGACATCTGCACGGATCTCGCCAGCGTATTGCAGGGTGGCATGGGGCTCGCTGCTGGAAGCAACGTTGGCGATGACCACGCGATGATGGAGCCGATCCACGGCAGCGCACCGAAGCACGCGGGGAAAGATCGGGCCAACCCGATGGCGATGTTGTTTGCGACGAAAGAAGGTCTCGATTGGCTCGGTCGCAAACACGGCGACGAGCGGCTGACTCGAGCTGCCGCGTCTCTCGGTGACAGCATCAGGCAGCAGTTGACCGAGGGCAAGGTGCTGACGTACGACTTGGTCGGCCAGGCGGATGCCTCGGGTTGCAACGCGGTGGGTGATGCGATCGCCGGCAGATTGAGTGCTGGCTAGTCGGCTCGCGTCCGACCAGCCTCAGCGGAGGACGGCGAACCCGGTTCGCGTCAGACCCTTTCCGGCGTTGTTCCTCGTCTGAAGCTTCGCCAATGATCCGGGATCAAAGCGGATTGCGAGGAGTCCGGACCGTGCGTTCTCGACGGTCACTCCGTCTCGCGCCAACATGGATCCGTGGAAGAAAAGTGTGCGACCGCTCGCGTTTGCTAGATGGAGATGCGAGGAGACGTAGATCGTGCCGCAGACATTCGTCGCGCCTCGGATGCTCAGAGAGCCGGCGTCGACCATCAACGCCGGTAGTCCGTCCTGCGGCGTGAACGACTCGAACCGCGGTGTGATCGAACGGCTCCACGGTGCTTTCAGTGAATCCGCGAACGTAGGTGGGTAGCCCGTTGGGTACGTGCTCTCGTCTTCGGATTGCCAATGACTCAGGTCCGCCGCGTTTACGTTGAGGGGCGTGTCGATCGAGAGTCGGTTGGTGTGCGGCTTGCCGCCGCGAAAACGAAACAGCAGGGTGCCGCGGATGTGGATGCCGTCGGCGATCTGATGTTCGCCAGCCTTTGGTTGCCTCGCGACGATCGAGGGATGATCTCCGGTGCGGTTGGAACCGACGTGGACCACGATGACCCCTTCCAGTGACCGCCTCGAAGCGTTGGCGTCGTTGCAAGCCCGCGCGAATGATGCGAGATCTTCGAATATCTGGCCCGCGCCGGCCCGCGCGACAGCCTCGAACCGGTCGATATCGAAAAGCCGGGCCGATGGCGCACATCCCTTCATCGCTCCGGCGAATCCCGTAGAAATGCTGCCCGAGAATGAGTCGAAGTAGAGCTTCGCGGATCGCGTGTCGAGGGGATGATCATCGTCGCTGACGCGGACCTCTTGCCCCGCGTGGATCCCACCAAAGACGCGCAGCCGACCGGAGTTCGCAAACGCGGCTTCGCCAGCTGTGCAGACGATCGCGTTGGCGAGTGTGTCGCGAACCTCCATGCGATAGCGCGCGACGGCGCGGCGTTCCCGGCCCGCGACGAGCACGACCGAAGCCAACGTGATCGAGTCCCATCGTTCGAGCGGGTCTTCTCGGTTCGCGAAGATGAAGGGAGACCCACCGCTGGAGTAGCGGACGTGGAGTCGGGGAGAACCCGGCGCAGTGCTGACGTACTCCAGGGTGATGGGGTCGACGGAGAAGCCTTCGAGGTTCTTCACCGCCCAGAGAGGATCGGCTTCGAGGTGATAGCCCAGCTTCTCGAGCCCGGTTTCGGCGACTCGGAGTTGTTTTGTTTCGCGATCAGATTCGACCGCCGAGGTGTTCGGCTGGCGAAGGAACTCGACGAAACCCAGGCAGACGATGGCAGGAAACAGCACTGCGAAGACGCTGATACCGTTTCTGCCTCTTTGCATATTCTGACTACCGGGTCCCCGCGTCAGGCGTGCTGCTCGACCGGGGCGCGAGTAGTTTCGTGCGGACGTTCTTCGGTCGCGGCGAGGTTCGCCGGACGAGGTCGATGGTCGTGAGCGACTTGTTGCGGCCCCACGACACTCTTGTCTCGATGAACGCGGCGTTCACCTGCATAGGTCGGAGATCATCGTCACCGAAGTCGCCGTCGCCGTTCAGGTCGATCGGCGGATCGAAGCATGTCTCGTCGAGGATGATCCTGGTCCGCACGCGGCGGTTGCCGGTTCCCTTCATCTGCTTGGCAGCGTAGGTGTGCAGCGCGGACTCGAAGTCTCTCTCTGCGGCATCGCGCACTTTCTCGCGGATGCGCACCGCGTCGTCTTCGGCGAGGCTCTTGTCCTTGGTATCGATCGTGAACTTGAGGCTCGTCATCAATCCGCCGACCGTGCCAAGAACCACCACTGCCAGCGCCGTCGAACCCAGGAAGAACTCGACGAGCCCGACTCCTGATTCTCTGGTGCTTCCGAAAATGGCGGCCTCCTCTCTGGCAAGTGTCACGGACTGCGATGGTCAGTTCTTCGGCCGGCGAGGAGCGAAAGTCGCGGACGGGCATGCTGGAGGCTCAATTCAGGACAGTGATCCGTGTGCAGCGAGTTCATCTCCCGCAGATTCCACTGGTGCTATCGGGATTTCAGTGCTGATTTGCTAAGGTGCGCATGTCGGCCCCGAACACGTCCATGAAAACGTCAACCGCACTCCTGGCTCTTCCCGCCCTCTTCGCCTCTTGTGTCTTGCCGGATCTCGGCGGCAACGTGCACGCGGGGTACATGAACATCACTCCGTCGGGCAACTTCGGGCTGCAAGATTCCGCCAAGACGAACAACGTGAACAGCGTGCGGATCGACGTGGAGGACGGTTTCAGCGTCGAGGATGCTGGGACCCCCTTCCTCAGGGGGGAGGGTAACCTGGGCGACTGGGACGTCATCGTTTCGGGATTCCACTTCGACGAATCGAACCCAGCGGTGTTGACTGCGGACTTTGGGGACATCACGGCATCGCAGGCCAGCCCGACGCCGGTCTCGACGAATCTGACGGTCTTCAACGTCAAGGGAGCGGTCGCGTACAACGTCCTCGACTTGGAGATCCTCGATGTCAGCGCCGGGGTCTGCTTCGACTACTTCTCGGTGGACATGGACGTCCGGTCGGCCACCGCCTTCGAGAACCTCTCCTTCACCGCCCCCACTCCACTTCTCTACGCGCGGGCGACCGCGGGGATCAGCATCGTCACGGGCAAGCTCGAAGTGAGCTGGCTCGACATCGACCTCGGGGACGCGGTGGGGAGCTACTTCGACCTCGACGCGATGATCTCGGTGAAGCCGTTGCCGTTCCTCGAGCTGGTCGCCGGCTACCGCAACGTTTTGATCGACGTAGACGGCGACGTCGACAACCAGGACTTCGACACCCATCTCCGGCTGTCCGGTTGGTACATCGGCGGCGGAGTCAGTTTCTAGCCTGAGCTAGTTCGGAAGGGTCAACTTGAGTCCGATCACGTTTCGCGCCGACTCACTCTTCAAGTAGTCGAGGAGAGCGCGGGCGTCGACCGACGGATCATGTGGCGAGACGCTGCGGATGGTCGCGCCCACGGGCCAGGCGCCGCGCTCGAAGTTCTTTCGTGTCGCCGAGACGTGGTTGATCTCCAACCCGCGAACTCCCCTCACGCCCTGGAAGTGGGTCAAGGAGACAAGCCCGCACGAGCGCGGGTGGTTCGACACGTACGCCAGGATCTCGCGGGGGGTAGCCAGGAACACGGTCCTGTCCTCTGCCTTGCTTTTCACCCGCAACGCCTGATCTGCGGCGTCGTTGATGCGCGGTCGGTGTTTGCAGACGGGCTGGACGTCGAGATCGATGCCACCGAGTCGTTGCCAATTCGAGAGCTGGCCCTGGATGAGCCGCTGGAAGTCGCCCTCCGGTATCGACTGGATCCGATTGGATGCGTGGACGATGGGCACGACGATTTGGTGAGCGATCACTCGCTCGGTCAACCCGTGCGAACGCTCCGATTCGGAGAGCGCAGAGCTGATGATCGCGAGGTCGGCGTTGCCCATCAGCAGATGCCCGATGCTGTCCCTATCACTCCGCGCGTAGAGGACGAGGTCGATGCCCGTCTCCAGTGCTTCGAACGCGCGCTCGAGCGCGGCTACGAATGCACGGTGGGCGGTCGGGCAGCTGTAGACCAGCAGCTTGGTTCGGGGCGGCGGACCGGCGAGCGCCTCGCGACCCGCCCCGGATTCCACGATCGGCGCCGCCGACGGAGTCGAAGTTCGTGCGATGAGAGACTCGGGTCGGCTACCCACGAGTTGGTCGGTGCGAGTGTGCACTTCCCGCGTCTCCAGATCGAGACGTTCGCTGGCTAGCTGTATTTCACCGGACGTGCTCGTGAGCGCGAGTCCCAACAACCCGGCGCCACAAACAGCAGCCAGAATCAGGCGCGGATGACCCGCCAGTACACCTTCGATCCCCAATATACTTGCCACTTTTCCCCGCAACCGCCCCCGCGATTGCCTGTGCGACTATCGGACAATCCGAGGGGAGACGTTGAGGATTCCGCCAGACCGGCGATGCCAGCGTGCATTTTCCACCACCGCTAGCCCGAGCCGAGTGCGCGAACCATCAACGGGAGAGATGTCTCGTAGCGGTAGCTGGTGCCGAAGTGCCCACCATCAAACTCTTCGTATTCGTGGTCGATGCCGAGGGTGGTGAGCCGGTCGCGCAGCAACCGCGCGCCGAGCTGCAGGTGGAACTCGTCGCGCTTGCCGGCATCGATGAAGAGGAGGGCCTTGGACTTCAGCGCCTCGACGTAGTGCTCGACCATGCGATACGGGTCGTGATCCAACCAACGCTCGAACACGTCCGACCGATACGCGCCTGTCTCCACGTCGAACGGCAGGTCGAAGCCGCCATCGGGGCTGGGCGAGTAGCAGGCCGACATCGCCAAGATGCTCAGCGTGATGATCTGTTCCGAAGACTTCGACTCGCGAGAGTGGAACTCCTCGAGAAACGCATCGACCGAACCGGCCCGCGTAATCGCTGCCGCCGCCTTGGGAATGTCCGGCAAGTAGCCGTAATCGAAGTAGCAGTCGCCGCTGTGGCAAGCGACAGCGGAGAAGATGTCCGCGGCCTCCATGCCGAGTCGAAGTGCGCCGTAACCACCGCTGCTCTTCCCCGCGACGCCGGTGGACCCGGTGCGCAAGCGTTCGCGCAGCATCGGCACCAGGTCGAGGGTGAGATAGTCGCGGTAGTTCCCGACCGCGCTTGAGTTGATGTACTGGCTGCCGCCGAGCTTCGTGCTGCAGTCCGGCAGAGCCAGCACCGCGGGTGGACAACCGTCCTCGATCAGAGCGGTCATGCGGTCGTCGATCGCCGGCGAGTAGAGATTGTCGGAGAGCATCCCGCGCCCGCGCCCGACGAATCCGGGCAGCAGCAGGATCAGCGGCAGTCCCTCGCAATCCTCGGTGGATCGGCCCGGGGGAAGGTAGACGTAGACCCGGCGCGTGGCAGGGTCACCGAGTGGGTTTCCCGCGAGCGCCGTGCTGTCGTGGGTCCAGCAGAGGACCGTGGCTTCAGACAAAGCGAACTCAGTAGACGAGTTGGAAGATCGCGCCTTCGTTCTCGCGGATGTATCCGGCCGAGCTTCGAGATACGTTGCCGTAGGCGGAGATGACAGACATGCGAAGCGTGTTGCCGCCGACCTTGGGGCCGATCTTGATCCGCACGCCGTCGGACATCTCGAATCCCATGGCGGGATTCACGCGGTCACCGGCGACCGCCCACTGGTTGTAGATGGCGGCGCCGATGTAGGCGGAGTTCGCGGGAACCGGGAGGCTGAGCGAGGCGATGCCAGCCAAGTCGGTCATCATGTTGATCGGCAAGCTCAACCCGGTGTAGATGTTGCAGGACGCCATCGAGAGGACGGAGAGGTTGATCGGCAAGGGGTTGCCGTTCCACGACGTCGAGGAGGCGCCGAAGAAGGAGATCGCCGGCTTGTTGGGAGTTGCCCCGAACAGGTGCAGCTTCACGCTACCCGCGCCAGGGTTCGGCGCGGTACCGTAGACGCGGTTGAAGTTCTTCGGGCAACCCAGACTCGTCGGGCTGATCAGATCGACACTGCCGCCGTTGCTTTGCTGGGTTTGGATGGAATCGACGAAGTAGACGTGCGTGCTATTGCGTGTCGCGTAGACCTTATGGTTGACGCAGAGCCCCAGGCCGGAATACATGACGGTCGTCACGTTGAACGGGAACAGCATCGCGAAGGGCGCGGGAGTGCTCGCGTTCGCTGGCGCGGTCAGCGTCGGGCAGTGGGTCGTCAGGTTGAGTTGCGCGGCGAAGACGGTGGTCATCGTGACCTTGTTGGCCGGGTTCTCGTAGCTCGGGCTCAGGGCGTCGTAGCTCCCTGCGAAGTTGCCGACCCGGATTTCCCAGTTGGGAAGCGTGGTGTTGGTCCGGCGCCTCATCGGTTCCCACGAGGAGTAGATCTTGTCGAGCCGCTCGTTCTCACGTCGGTAGCGGATCTCTTTCAGTTTCGAAGCGGTCGGCAGGCCGCTGAGTTCTGCCTTGTCGACAAACTGGCAGTAGCGCGACTGATCGAATCCGAAGACGCCCTGCTCGAGGCCGTTGCCGGGAATCAGCGCGTAGGTCGGTGGCACGACAAAGGTAGATGTAAG
>PVBE011214573.1_pt1 | contig 31544 bp, 22 predicted proteins | sample 1631181 | NCBI WGS metagenome assembly PVBE01 (sample SAMN08397723, study PRJNA350692) | Marine metagenome, whole genome shotgun sequencing project. | isolation source: water | place: Pacific Ocean | collected 2012-04
CCATGCGTTTCGTGCCCTCGGCGAGGATGTCCCCATCTCCCCGGCGGTATCCGATATCCCGGATCAATTCGCTGATTCCGGCCGGATCCCCGAAGGCCACCCGGGCCGAGAACATTCCCTTTTCCTGGAGTTCCATCGCAAAGCTGAGCGTCGCCCCCAGGCTGATCGTATCCATGCCGAGATCGTCGGCGAGGTAGTTCCACTCGTTGATATGCTTGAGATCGCCGATTTCGAGGTTCGTTCCGAGCAGCGCCAGGGTTTCGTATTCCGGGCCCTTGACCTTGCCCACGCCCTCGACTTCCACCTGCCGGCCGCAGGTGACCGGGCAGTGCATGCAACTGCTCTTGATGCCGACGAGTTCGTGATCCTCCATATACTCGCCCGAAATCTGCATCGCCTTCTCGAAGTATCCGTATTTGAAATTGCGAGTGGGGATGATGTTCCGGGCATTCGTCGTATTGACGATGCTCCCCGTACCGAAGCGCTTCATCGACTCTCCGAGGACGGGATGCTCTGCGAAGAGTTCTCGAATCGTCTGCGTATAGGCCTTGAAGGCTTCGGGATCCTCCATTTCGAGCTTGCGGCCGCCGTTCATGCTGATGGCCTTGAGATTCTTATCGCCCATGACTGCGCCCACGCCTGTTCTTCCCGCGATTCTCTCGTCGGAGACGATGCCCGCATAACGGACCCGATTTTCCCCCGCAGGCCCGATCACGGCATGCTTCAACTTCTTGCCGAGGATGGATTGGGTCTCGTAGGTGCCCTTGCCCCAGAGATCCTCGGCGTCGATGAAGCGGATATCGTCATTCTCGATTTCGATGCGAAGGGGCCTGGCCGAGCGCCCGAGCAGGATCAGGATATCGACGCCCGCCCGCTTCATCGCATACGCGAAGGATCCGCCGCAAGTCGCGTTTCCGATGCCTCCTGTGAGGGGGCTCTTGCAGATGACGGCGAAACGATTGCTCTGGGGAGCGACGGATCCGTTGAGGGGGCCGGTGGCGAAGATCAGGGGGTTGGCGGGAGAGAGAGGGTCGATGCCGCTCTCGGTCAGGTCGTAGAGAAGGCGCGTGCCGTAGCCCTTGCCCCCGATGTAGAGGCGGGCAATGTCTTCGTCCAGGGCCTTGTATCGATGGCTTTGTGTGGATAGATCGATTTCCAGGATACGGCCCGCATAGCCCTTGATCATGGAGTTTCTCCTGACTCGCCTCTGTCGCTGTCGCCGGCCTCTCGAGCCGAGGCGGCCGGCGTCTAGCGGACCTCCAGCAGGGGTTGCCCTTCTTCGACCTGCTGATCGAGCACGGCCGAGAGTTCCTCCACCGTGCCGGAGATCGCTGCCTGCAGGGTATATTCCATCTTCATGGCCTCGAGTAGGAGGAGGGGCTGGCCCCGCTCGACTCGATCCCCTTCGCGGACCAGGATCCCCGTGATCTTTCCCGGCATCGGGGCATGCACGCTTCCCCCGGCCGAGCCCGTCTCCTCGGTCTGGATCTTCTCGGCGAGTGGCTCGAGCAAAAGACCGTATACGCCCATCCGCATATGGATCTTTTCGCCGCTCGTCACGCAGAGGGCCCGGCATGCGATGCCGTCCAGGATTCCGGAAACGTGAACTCCCTCGATCGCCGGATTCCGGACCACCACCGCGCGATTCTCCCATTCCAGGGTGATGGCTTCGGCGCTGAGATGTACCGAAACTTCGATCTTCTGGCGGGCGCGACGAAGCCGGAGTCGATCGAATCCATCCTCATTCAGGCGGAAAGAATCCGTCCTGGCCCAGGGCGAGTAGGGGTCTGCGCCCGCTTGTGGAAAGCCCGAGCGCTCCCTTTCGATCAGGATCGCCACGCATGCCAGGGCGATGAGTTTATCATCGGCCCGAGCGAGGGCCGCCGCGAGGGCCGCATCGTGGTCCGAGATGAAGGCCGTATCGAAATGAGCGGCCCGAAAAGCCGGGTGTCCGGAGACCGCGTGCAGGAAGGCGAGATTCGTCGTGACTCCGACGATTTCGTAGCTCTCGAGGGCCGCGTGCAGCCTTTCGAGTGCGCGCAGTCGATTGCGATCGTGCACGATCAACTTCGAGATCATGGGATCGTAGTGGATGCCGACTTCGTCGCCCTCGGCCACCCCCGCATCGACCCGGATGCCCCTCTCTTCGGCCGGGGGCCGGTGGCGGAGCAGGCGTCCCGTCTGGGGCAGAAAGCGCCGGGACGCGTCCTCGGCATAGACGCGGACCTCGATGGCGTGGCCCTCGATATGCAACTCCTCCTGGCGGCGGGGCAGGGCCTCGCCCGCCGCGACCCGCAGCTGCCATTCGACGAGATCCTCGCCCGTGATGGCTTCGGTAATGGGATGTTCGACCTGGAGCCGGGTATTCATCTCCATGAAATAGAAGGGGGCTTCGTCGATTCCCCGACTCACGTCGACGATGAATTCCACGGTCCCCGCTCCGCGATAATCGATGGCCCGAGTCGCCCGAAGGGCCGCCTCGGCCAGGTCCGCGCGCAGAATTGCGGGAAGGTTCGGGGCCGGGGCTTCCTCGAGGATCTTCTGATGGCGTCTTTGAATCGAGCAATCCCTCTCGAAGAGGTGGACCGCGTTGCCATGGTCATCGGCGAAAACCTGAACCTCGATATGACGCGAGCGTTCGAGCCATCTTTCGAGCAGCAGTCGGGGATCCCCGAAAGCGGATTCGGCCTCCCGGCGCGCTTCTTCCAGCGCGGCTTCGAGTGCTTCGGGCCGGCCGACCCGACGCATGCCCCGACCGCCGCCCCCCGCGATGGCCTTCACGAGCAGCGGGTAGCCGATCCGTTCGGCTGCGGCCTTCAGATCTCCGAGTTCGAGATTCTCCGCATGCTCCCCCGGTACGACGGGAACGCCCGCGGCCTCCATTCTCCGCTTGGCCTCGTCCTTCAACCCCATGGCCCGGATCGAATCGGCCGTGGGCCCCACGAAGCGAATGCCGGCCGTTTCGCAGGCCTCGGAGAAATCAGCATTCTCGGAGAGAAAGCCATAACCCGGGTGGATCGCGTCGGCCCCGCTGCTCTGGGCCGCCGCCAGGATCTTTTCGCCGCGTAGATAACTTTCACCAATCGGCGCGGCACCGATCGGAATCGCGCGATCCGCCAGCTGCATATGGGGGGCGTCGGAATCGGCCTCGGAATAAACGGCCACCGTTTGGATGCCCATTTTGCGGGCGGTTCGCATGATCCGGCAGGCGATTTCGCCGCGGTTTGCAATCAGCAGGGTCTCGAACATGACTACATCCGGAAGACGCCGAAAGGCGTCTTTTCGATTGGGGCGTTGAGTGCAGCGCTGATTCCGAGTCCGAGGACGCGCCTGGTATCCCGTGGATCGATGATGCCATCGTCCCAGAGTCTCGCAGTCGCGTAGTAGGGATGGCCCTGGTGTTCATAGCGCGTGCGGATTTCCTGCATGAAATCATCCCGCGCATTTTCGGGCCATGCCTCGTCCCGCGCGGCCATCGAATCGCCCCGGACGGTCGCGAGGACGTGGGCCGCCTGCTCCCCGCCCATGACGCTGATTCGGGCGTTGGGCCACATGAAGAGCAGCCTGGCCCCGTATGCGCGTCCGCACATCGCATAATTTCCGGCGCCGAAGGAGCCGCCGATGATCACGGTGAATTTCGGAACTCGCGCGCAGGCGACGGCCGTTACCATCTTGGCGCCATCCTTGGCGATGCCGCCTCGCTCGTATTTCTTCCCGACCATGAAGCCGGTGATATTCTGCAGGAAGACGAGGGGGATCTTTCGTTGGCAACACAATTCAACGAAATGGGCCCCCTTGAGGGCGGATTCTCCGAAGAGAACTCCGTTATTGGCCACGATCCCGACCGGGTAGCCGTGAATATGTGCAAAGCCCGTGACCAGGGTCTCCGCATAGCGGCGCTTGAATTCGTCGAATTCACTGGCGTCGACGATTCGTGCGATCACTTCGCGCACGTCGTAGGGTTTGCGAGTATCCCGGGGAATCACGCCCAGCAACTCCTCGGGATCGTATCGGGGCTCCTGGCTGGGAAGCGTCTGCAACTCGACCGATTTGCGTGCCGGGAGGTGGGCGATCGCATTGCGTGCCAGCGAGAGGGCGTGGGGATCATCGACTGCGAGATGATCGACTACGCCACTGATTCTCGAATGGACATCCGCCCCCCCCAACTCCTCAGGGCTGACCTCTTCTCCCGTGGCGGCCTTGACGAGGGGCGGCCCTCCCAGGAAGATCGTCCCCTGCTCGCGGACGATGATGCTCTCATCCGACATGGCGGGTACGTAGGCCCCGCCGGCCGTGCAGGAGCCCATCACGACGGCAATCTGGGGAATTCCCGCCGCACTCATCGTCGCCTGGTTGTAGAAGATGCGACCGAAGTGCTCCCGATCCGGGAAGACGTCGTCCTGGTTGGGGAGATTTGCGCCCCCGGAATCCACCAGATAGATGCAGGGGAGTCGGTTCTCGGCGGCGATCTCCTGGGCGCGCAGATGTTTCTTGACCGTGATGGGGTAGTAGGTTCCGCCCTTCACGGTTGCGTCGTTGCAGACGACCATGCACTCGCGCCCCGAGACGCGCCCGATTCCGGTGATGATGCCGGCGGCCGGCACCTGCTCTTCGTAGACTTCCTCCGCGGCCAGGGCCGAAAGCTCCAGGAATGGGGAGCCCGGATCCAGGAGTTGGCGAACGCGTTCCCTCGGCAGCAGTTTCCCGCGCCCGAGATGACGGTCGACGGCGCGTTGGCCTCCGCCCTCGGCGATGCTCGCGTGTTTGGCTCGCAGATTCTCGACCAGGCGTCGCATCTGCTCGGAATTTTCCCTGAAGTCCTCGGCTTCGGGGTCGATCAGGGTCTGCAAGATATTCTCCTCGGATTCGAGATATTGACCGATGAGATCCGGGAAGTCGAGGCCGGAAGGCACCTCACTTATCTACCCCATCCAGATCAAGGGGAGGGCGGAGGGTATTGCGCCAATATCTCATCGACGGCCTTCCGAATCAGGACCTCGCGTTGCTCGGGGGTCGTCGTATGCTGGACTCGACTCTGTCCCGTTCCACGCCAGATCAATGCCTCTTCTTGTGGGTCGATAAAATCGATGACGAGGGTGCCCTCATCGTATTGGCGCAAGCTTGTCGTTTCGTAGAAGCCGCCGCGCCCTTCCCAGGGCCGATCGCCGTAGCCATGACCATAGCTGTAGCGATCCAATCGGAATCTCTTCTCGATGTTCATGTACTGGGCGACGAAAAAATCGGCCTCGGCCCTGGGCACTTCGCGGATTCCCCGAGCCAGGAGAATTTCCTCGACCGCAACCCGAACCCGATTCGCCTGGAGCGAACTATCCGCGAGAGAGGTCTCCTTCCGGCGGGGCGAATCCCGTAGCCAGGCGTATCTTTCGAGACCCGAAAAATCGAAGGAGGGATCGTAGTCGTTGTTGACTCCGATGCTCGAACAGGAGAAGAGCATCCCCCCGAGAAGCAGAGCGAGAGCGACCGCCCTTAGTCTGGATCCACGCTTCAGGAATGACATCTTTTCGTTTCCCGTTGGCGGCCCATCTATGGCATGAAGTGGGCGGGCCAATTTTCCATGGCGACAGTGGGCATACTATTTCAGGCCGACCCGTTTTCGAAGAGATCGATGCGTTGATCGGGGAATTCGGGCGCTTTCAGCGGCGAATGCGGAGGAAGAGGAGAAGCATCATTGCCCGCTATGGGGTGGAGGCCCCTCTTCGGGTGCTCGAATTCCATGCTTCTGGGCTCTGTAGCGGAGCTTCTGCCTCGTCGTTCCGAGGTTGCGTGCCGCCGCAGTCATATTGAACTGGCTGCGCTCCAATGCGACCTGGATGATATGCAATTCCATTTCATCCAGGGACATGCTTCCGTTCAGGGGAAGCTGAATCGTATCGCCCCGGGGACTCGGCGCCGCCTGTGGGGTCTCGGATGTGAGTTGAAGCCAGCGGATCGGGAACTCCGTTCCCTCGGAGAAGAGGACACAGCGCTCGATCACATTCCGCAACTCGCGCACGTTGCCGGGCCAGGAATATTCCTTGAGAGCAGTCCAGACATCCCTTGAAATCGTGCGCACCGACTTTCCGGCGATGATGTTGAATTCCTCGATGACCAACGGAACGAGCTCTTCGAGATCCTCCAGCCGTTCGCGCAAGGTCGGCAGTACGAGTTCGAATACCGAGAGCCGATGGTAGAGATCGGCACGGAAATCCCCTGCCTCGACGCGGCCGGAAAGATTCCGATTGCTGGCCGCGATGAGCTGGACATCGACGGAGGTCTCCTTGTCGGAGCCGAGAGGCCGAACCCGCTGGTCTTCGATCACCTTCAGGAGCTTTGACTGCAGGTCGATCTCCATCTCCGAAATTTCGTCCAGGAATAGAGTGCCTCCATCCGCCTGCTGGATCAGGCCCCGGCGTTTCTGGTTGGCCCCGGTAAAGGCTCCGGCTTCATGGCCAAAGAGTTCCGATTCCAGCAACTCTCTCGGAAGGGCGGCACAATTGATTTCGACCAGGGGCCCCCCGGCGCGTCTTCCGCTGTTGTGGATGATCCGGGCGACCAGGCCCTTGCCGGTTCCCGTTTCGCCTCCGATGATCAGGGCGCTGAGAGGGATCGTGGTCAATTTCTCCAGGACTTCGCGTACTTCCTTCGCGGCGTTGCTGGTTCCCAGGAAGCTCGAGATCGGGAAGGCGCGGCTCTGGGAATCGGAATGCTCGTTCAGCCTGCGTTGCGCCTGGGCGCTGCGCGCCGCACTCGCGACGACGAGGTCGAGGCGTTTCTGGTCGCAGGGTTTTTCGAGGAAGTCGTAGGCCCCGATGCGGAGGGCTCGAACGGAGTCGGCCACGGTTCCATAACCGGTGAGGAAGAGCCACTCTCCCGACCGCTGCTCACTCGTGATCTCTTCCAGCAGATCGAGGGCATTGCCATCGGGCAGGTTCATGTCGGAGACGACCACCAGGGGTGAAATCTTCCCGTCGATAAGGGCCCCCCTCGCATCGGCCAGATTGGCACAATGCGTCACTTCCCATCCGTTGCGCTCGAAATGGCGCAGCATTTCCCGGGCGAGCAACTCTTCGTCTTCGATGAGAAGCAGGGTATCAGCCATGATGCTGGGACGAAGGTAGCAGCAAGACCACCCTGGCGCCGGAAGGCCTGCCCTCCTCTCCGAGATTCGACAATCGGATTTCACCCCCGACATCGCGGATCAAACGTCGGGCCATGGTGAGTCCCAGACAGGCCTTCTTCACCTCGGATGGGTAGTGGAGACGAATCCCCTGGGAGAGAATCTCCTCGGGAAAACCCGGACCGTCGTCCTCGAGCGTGATTTCGGTTCCATCGTCAGCCCGCCGGATCGTCAGCTCGATTTCCCCCTTTTCGTCCCCGATGGCATGCACCGAATTGAGCAGGATATTTCTCACGACCAGCCGCAACCTCTGCTTGGGGGAGCGGACGAGGATTCCCTCCTGAACGTGAGTCCGGAGTTGGATCGTGGGGGGGATCTGGAGGCGAATCAGTTGTAGCAATTCCTTCGTCCACGAATTCGGATCGAATTCACTTTCGGCTTCGAGATCCCGGCGCGTCGATTCGATGACGTTGCCAAGACGCCGTCCGAGACGCGCAATCTCCGAAATGATTTCCTCGACCCTTTCCGAAAATTCCACATCCGTCGACTCGGAAGCGATATTCGAGAGGCTCATTTGCATGCCCGCCAGGGAGTTCCTTATGTCATGGCTGATCGACGTCGCGAATTCGCAGGCGGCTGCCATGCGTTCGATTTCGGCCAGGGCCTGCTGCCGCAGGAGCTCTGGACTATTCGCCGGGGTCGGGGCGATACTCATCGCGGTCGAGATCTGAGCGGATGTCCCGTCGCCGGTTTCCGTGGTCCGCTCCGAACCCACCCGGGCAAATGCCCGCAGCACGAGGGGGATCAGGAGTAGCAGGGAAGGGATTCCCAGGGCGGCGTCGCGGGGGAATTCGAATCCGGAGCCGGATCCTCCGGCCAGGAAGAGCAAGAAGATGGCGAGCGGGGTTGTTGCACCCACGACGACCGGATGTCGGAGGCGATCGGACAGGGTCGTCGTGGGCGATCCTCGCTGCCGAGTCTCCGAACCCGCTTCCTCTTGCGGACCCTGATCCTTCACGATTTCAGCATAGCGTTCTCGCGATTCGTAGTCTGGGGTTTTTCATCCCCTCGCAAGACCGACACTTCCCCGCCTAGGCGGGTTCTATCGGGCCGCCCGCTATTCTCTGCGCGGGAGTCGCTTCGTCGCGCGTGAGCGATACCCCCCTCTGCAAGTCGGGTTCGCATCGCTTGCGGCTGAGAATCAGCATTGGAAGTCCAAATTCCTGCTGTTTGCGTCGAATCGTAAAGGTTCGCTTGCGGACCCATTGGATACAGCGCTGCGAGCCCAGTTCCGCCTGGATTTCGGGTCCGCAGGGCGGGGTTCCATTGCGACTCACCAATTCGAGATAGGCTTGCAGGAACTCCTCTTCATGGGACGTGAATTCGGGCTCGGTGCTGTAGGCCTTGAGCCATTTGGAGGCCTGGCCCGCCAGGATCAATGGCAGGCGTGAACGCTTGATCTGCTTCCAGCGAATTCCGTGGACGACGACGTGGATCGCCCCCGAATCCATATTTTCCATGCGCCGGGATAGATCCGCGGCCGCCGGAGGTGGGGAGGGGCTGGTCTCCAGCACCTCGAGGTAGGTGCGCACGAGTCGGGTTTCCTTGGGGCTGAACCGATTCTCGATCAGGCTGCTATGCAGGTCTTCGAGCAGCAGATCGTGGATGTCGATCGCGTCGCGATCCCGTCGGTAGTTGATGACCGGCGGGGGACCCGCATTGGGCGTTCTCATCGAGCCGATTTCCCGCATCGGGAATTCGACCGACTGCCGCTCGCTCGTCGCATCGCCGGGGTATGCGATCAGCAGGCTCTCCAGCGTAAACGTGTAGTCCCCGAGGCGGTACGCGAGATCGCCCTTGAAACCGGCCGGGGGTTCGATGACGGCGATGCGGAGTTTGCCGAGGGAGACCTTGCCACCGGGTTGGACGAGTTCGTCGCGATTGCCCGGTATCGATGTATCCCAGGAATCGGGACCCGCCGGCATGATCCTGACGGCGCCCGCGGAGGCTCGAAAGCTCTCGAGCTTGGGAAAACTCCGCAGCTGGCGATGGGTTTCGAGGGTGAAGGCGAGTTCCAGCCCCCGATCTTGAAGTACCCGCGCGTAGTCTCCGACGGAATTCTCGCTGGGGTGAATGATAAGTGCCTGGCGGCTCATCGGACATGCGATGAGATAACTGCGTTGGCCTTTTTCGGTGTCCCTGAAATCGTAGAAAATTGTCATCTTCATTCTCCTCGATCAGTTCGTTTCCTCCGCCAAACCATTGGAAATCGTGCCGGCGGAGGTTTTCAGCGATAATAAGTTGGACACTGCAGATCTCGTGCCAGTGCGAAGGAAAAATGAATTCTCTTGGAATTTCGCAAGGTTGCGAATTCCAAGGCTCTTTCTTCCGGAGTAATTTGGTCGATATTTGTCAGTGGGTGGCCGATTTGCGCCACCATGGCTGATTTGCACCGCCCCCCCAGAGGCCCGGATGAAACGATGCGCCGGGACCCCCTGGGTAGGTTCTCGATACAGCGGCCGTCTTTCTTGATGAGACCGATGGGAATACCCATCATCCCCGGGGAGTTCTGCCGAGAACTCTGTGATCCTTCCCGGGTGGTTCGAAAATTGGGTCTCTCCCGGGCGCTCGTTGGCCACAAATCGCTTGGATCGCATTCGAGTAGCGCGCTGGAATTGCGCTGCTGCAGGGTCCGATCGATTCGGATCGGGGCAGATGCCGTCGGCCTGTCCCGGCGTTGCGTCAACTGGCTGTTCCAGCGGGCAAAGCCGTATAGTTCCGGGCTTTCACCGATCGCGGCGACGATGCGGACCCATTCTTCGCACCCCCTCCGAGTGATACCCCGTGGACTTTCGCGCCGTTCGCGCGGGCGATGGGCGGCCGGGAGCGGGGCGATCGCATCGGTCGAGCCGGGACGAGGGCTGAACGCCGTCGCCCGGCTGAAGGCGGCCACGGGGTGGGAGACTCCGCGGCTGGACTTGCATCCGATACGTGCCGGGGAGTGTGCGATTGTCTCGAGGGAAAGGGGAGGCAGAATGGGGGCATTGCTGATCGGAGGTACCGGGCCCACCGGCCCACCAATCGTCAGGGGATTGCTGGAGCGCGGGCACGAAGTCGCAATCCTGCATACCGGTCGTCATGAGACGTCCGAGATTCCCGACGAGGTGGAACACATCCATGCCGACCCCTGGGATGAAGCCGCGCTTCGGGTGGTTCTCGAGGGTCGCGATTTCGATCTGCTGATCGCGGGCTATGGCCGCCTGAGGGCGATCGCCGAAATTGCGAAGGGCCGCTGCTCGCATTTCATTTCGCTCGGTGGGGGCCCCGCATATCTCGGCTACATGAATTCCGCGGCGCTCTCGCCCGTCGGTATGAGCGTGCCGATTCGCGAGGATGCCCCCCGCGTCGAGCGCGAAACCGACGATGAAAAGGGCTACCGGATCGCACGGACCGAGGACGCGGTTTTTAGCCACCATCCCCGGGCCGCGCATTTCCGCTACCCGATCGTCTACGGGCCGCGTCAGCCTCTGCCCAGGGAGTGGAGCATCGTGCGCCGAATCCTCGATGGGCGTCGCCGGATCATCCTGCCCGACGGCGGTCTCACGCTCAGCCATTTCGGCTACGCGGACAACCTCGCCCACGCGGTTCTGCTGGCGGTCGACCAACCCGAGGCCTGCGCGGGGCGGATCTATAATTGCGGAGACGAGGATGTCCTCAGCTTGAGGCAGGTGGTGGAACTGATCGCCGAGGCCCTCGATCACCCCCTGGAGATCGTCTCCATCCCCTACGCGCTCGCCCCGCCGACCCGCCCCCTCGTCATGCAGCCGTGGACGACCCATCGCGTCTACGATCTGGGTCGCCTGCGCGCCGATCTCGGTTATCGCGATCGCGTCCCGGCCCGCGAAGCCATCCAGCGCACGGCTCGTTGGCTGGTGGAAAATCCTCCTGAAAAGGGGGGGCCGGAGGAGATCGTGCTCCAGGATCCCTTCGATTACGCGGCCGAGGATCGGCTCTTGTCGGCCTGGCAATCCGCCGTGGAGTCGATGCCCGAGATCGAATTCAAGTCCGAGCCCGGCTATACGCTCTCCTACAGCGGACCCGGAGGCCGGGTACCCTCGTCCCCGGGCTTCGAATGAAGGTCCCGGGGGCCATCCAGAAACTGAATCCAGGGAGTCACGATGTCGGGAGCCATGCAGGGAATTCGGGTGGTCGACCTCAGTATCGCGCTATCGGGGCCCTGGGCGGTGGGGATCCTGGCCGACCAGGGGGCTGCGGTGATCAAGGTGGAGGCCCCGGGCATCGGGGATATCGGGCGCTGGGTGGGGGTGGCCCGGGGTGGTATCAGCGCCATGGCCCAGATGGTGAATCGGGGCAAGCGTTCCCTGGCCGTCGATCTCCGCTTCGAAGAGGGCAGGGATATCGTGCGTCGCCTGGCCGTCGGGGCGGATGTCTTCGTGCAGAATTTTCGCCCCGGCGTGATCGAGCGCCTGGGGCTCGCGCACTCCCTGCTGCGCGAGGAAAATCCGGATCTCATCTACGTATCCATCAGCGGTTTCGGAAGCGAGGGTCCGTATCGTGACAAGAGCGCCTACGATCCCGTCGTCCAGGCCTACGGAGGCCTCGCGGCCACCCAGGCCGATCTCGAGACCGACGAACCGCGCCTGATCGCCCAGGTCGCCGCGGATAAGATCACGGCACTGACCGCGAGCCAGGCCATCGCGGCCGCCCTCTTTGCCCGGGAACGCGGTGCTGGAGGCCAGCATCTCGAGATTCCGATGCTGGATGCCGTGGTGAATTTCGTCTGGACGGACGCCGCGGGCAATGAGGTGATTCGAGATTCGGATGGCAGTCAGCCCTCGAGTTTCTCTCGCAGCCAACGACTCTGGCGCTTTCGGGATGGCTGGGGGATCGCGGCTCCCGTCTCCGATCAGGACTTCGTGGGCATCTGTCGGGCTCTCGATGTCGAGGGCTGGGACGATCCGGCCGTGGCTACCATTGTTGCGCGGCGTCAGAATCCCGCAGCCATGGCGGCGATCCTCGAAAGAATTCATGCCGCAGCGGCTTCGATGGGGATCGCCGAAGCCATGCAGAGGCTCGAAGCCGAGAAGGCCCCCTGCGGAGTGGTGCTCGGGCCAGAAGCCCTCGCATCCGACCCCCATGTCGAGGCCGTGGGTCTGCTCGAGGACTCCGAGCATCCCGTTCTGGGGCGCATTCGGCAGCCCCGCCCGGCCGTTCAATTCGAAAGAACGCCGAGCCGACTCGGCGCTCCGGCCCCCACCCTGGGCGAGCAGACCGATGAGATTCTCCGGGAGTTGGGTCTCGGGCAAGAGATTTCGCGTCTGCGCGCGGAGGGCGTCGTGGCTTGAAGAATCCCGTCAGTCCTGGGTTTCGGGCAGCACCCGGCCATCTTGCAGACGATGTTTCTGGACTTTTCCGAGCGCGTTGCGCGGCAATGCCTCGACGCGGTACACGATTCGAGGATGCTTGAAGGCGGCCAGGTGATCGGCGAGGAAAGCCCTGAGTTCCTCCAGCGCACAGGCGGCTGCGTCTTCGCAGACCACGTAGGCATTGATCCGATCCCCCCACTCCTGCGAGGGAGTCCCCACGATGGCGGCATCTTCTATGGCGGGGTGCAGGCGCAGAGCTTCTTCCACCTCTCGAGGGTAGACGTTGTAGCCCCCGCTGATCAGCAATTCCCGGGCGCGGCCGTCAATACAGAGATAGCCGGCATCATCCAATCGGCCGAGATCGCCGGTTCGAAAGAAGCCGTCGGCCGTGAAGGCCTCGGCATTGGCCTCGGATCTCTCCCAATAGCCCGCGAAGACGTTGGGGCCGCGGACCTCGATTTCCGCCGGGTCGCCCGAGAGACGCATCTCGACGCCCGGCAGGGCCAGGCCCACGGTGCCGGGGCGGCGCTCTCCCTCGACGGGATTCGAGACCAACATGACCGTCTCCGTCATTCCGTAGCGCTCGAGGATCCGCTGGCCAGTCGCCTCTTCGAAGCGTTGATGGAGTGCGGCGGGTAGGGGAGCCGAACCCGAAACGCAGAGGCGCAGCGCCGACAACTCCGCGACCCGGGGATGGTCGGCCAGGCGGTGATAGAGGGTTGGCACCGCAAAGAAGAGAGTCGCCCTCCAAGTCCGAATCGCGTCGAATACGGCCGTCGATTCGAAGCGGGGCAGCACCACCGCCGAGGCACCGGCGTGCAACGTGCCGTGGAGTCCGACCCCGAGACCGTGCATATGAAAGAGGGGCAGGCTGAGGAGCAGGCGGTCATCCCGCGACCAGCGCCAGGCGAGTCTCAGCGCCTCGGCGCTGGCCAGCAGGTTCCCATGGGAGAGGATGGCGCCCTTGGGTCGTCCCGTCGTGCCCGAGGTGTAGCCGAGCAGAGCCGGAGAGGTGGGCGCCGCGTCGTCGAGTTTCGGCGCTTCGGCAGCGGGCAGGGGGATATCGGGCGTCAGGATCAGGATCGAGGGGTCGGCTTCACGGATCCAGGCCGCGCGCTCCGGATCGTCTACGAGGGCTGCACGTGGCCTGGCGTCGCCCACCACGAAGCGGATCTCTCCCCTCCGGTAGGCGGTATTGGTCGGTACGACCACGAGGCCCAGACGCAGGCTCGCCACGTGGGCGATGATGAGTTCCGGGCTGGCCGACGCCGAGGCCAGCAGGCGGTCGCCGGGGCGCAGGCCCGCGGCGTGCAGGCGACCCGCCACCCGTCGGGAGGCCGCTTCCAACTCGCCATAGCTGAGTTCCGGACCGGGCTGGCCGCCGCCGGGGAAAATCGCACAGGGGCGCTCGGGTGCGCTCCGCCAGTGCTCGGCCCAGACCCTCACCGGCGAGCCCCGTCCCCCTGCGCTGGGATCGAAATCCGCACCCACTTCGAGATGCCAATCCTGTTCGGCCTGGGTCAAGTGGCGCTGCTCCTGCCGGTCCGAGGTCGCTCGAGCGGCCGAGAATACACGGCCGGGCCGCGCGGCGCCGCGCGTGTCGCTCCGTAGAACGCTCCTAAGCCACTGCCATCACAGCAAATAAATCCCTGCAGATGGAGGGGATCCCAATCCGCGCCCGCCGCCTCCGAAGCGTTCGGGAAACCATTGCCCTCCGCGGCCGAGGGTGCTAAAAATATGAGACCTAACGGCGTTATACAACTGAAACATCGTTAGGATCCGCTCTACGGCCATGGGCCGAGGGCAGGGCCGCTGGCTCTTCCAGCAAACTTTCCGACGAGCGAGTTCTATGTCTCCTCCTATCCAGGCCGCAGAATTGCGGCGGCAGCAGAATCGAGCCGAGGTGCGTCGAACGATCATCGATGCCGTGGACCTCTTGTTGGAAGAGGCCGGTGCGGGTGGATTTTCGATACGCAGCCTGGTGGATCGCTGTGGGTATTCGGCCCCGACGATCTATTACTATTTTGGGGATAAGCCCGCCTTGCTCGATGCTGTTCTGGAGCAGAAACTCCAGGATCTCGTCGATTCCCTGCGCCGGGCTCCCCGGGTCGACGAACCCGTGGCTGCGGCCCGCAGCCTGATCCTGATCTTCGCACGTTGGGGTCTCGCCAATCCGATTCACTACAACCTCGCGACGCGGCTGCGGGAAGAGGACGACCAATCCCACGTGCCCTCGGCCCAGGTCGCCGCGGATCTGATGTCGATGCCCCTCGATCCGCTCGTGAAGAGCGGAGCCATCACGGAGCGGGATTTCGAGTGCATCCGGCAATCGATCTGGGCCTGCGTCCACGGCCTGATCTCGCTGCCCAGCGTGCGGCCGGATCTCGCGTGGAGGGAAAATCTGCTCGAAGTGAGCATCGACGTGATCCTGCGCGGCTGGTTCGCCGCGCCCGAGTTCTCACCCGCCGTCAGGGAGTTGCAAAGATGAAGTGGCTGAAGACAGAGTGCCCCCCGGTGGGCCCAGGTGAGCACTTTCGGGTTTCGAGGCCGGGATGGTTGATGCTCTTCTGCATCGCGTGCAGTCTGGGATGGGTTTCGGGCTGCGGGGGAGAGGGGGCGGAGGCCCCGACGGCCGCCGAGATGATCCCGCCGGTGATGTTGGCCCGGGCGATTGTGCGCGACGTCCAGGAGCGGATCGATGCGACGGGTCAACTGCTCGCCCAGGCGGAGGCCACGGTGGCCGCCCAGGTTCCGGGTCAGATCACTTCGGTTCTGGTGGAGGAGGGGGATGCCGTTCTGCGGGGCCAGATCCTGCTCGAAATCGATCCCCAGTTGCGTCTGCTCGAGGCGCGCGACGCGGGTGCACGCCTCGCGGAGGCTCGGGCACAGGTCTTGGAGAGTCAGCGGGATGTGGACAGGATGCGAAATCTCAACCGCCGCGACGCCGCTTCCCAGGCCCGCCTGGACGATACCGAGACCGCGCTGGTTCTGGCCCATTCGCGCGAGACGGCTGCCGAGGCTCGCCTGGGCCTGGCCGAGCGGGCCCTGGCCGACGCGACGGTTCGCGCTCCCCTCGCGGGCCTGGTGGCTCGACGCCATGCCAATGCCGGCGAGTTTCTCGGGGTGGGCATGCCCCTCTTCGAGATCGTCTCCCTGGATCCGATCGAAGTAGAATTCTCGCTCTCCGAAGTGGACTCCGGTCGTGTGCGTCTCGGACAGCGCGTTGAAATCGGTCTGGCTCCCTTCCCGGATGAAACCTTCCCGGCCATCGTGATCGTGATTTCGCCGACCATCGAAACGCGGACGCGCACGCTACGCGTCAAGGCGGAACTCCCGAATCCCGATCATCGGCTGCGACCGGGACTCTTCGCTCACGTCGAATTGGGTGTGGCTGAGCGCGCGGGCGTCGTCATGGTTCCCGAGGAGTCGATCCTACAGCGGGCGGATGGGAGCTTTCTCTATCGCCTGGTCGGTCGTGATCGAGTCCAGAAGTTGAAAGTGGAAACGGGACTTCTCCAGGAGAGTTGGCTCGAGATCCGAGAAGGCATTTCCGGGCAGGATATGGTGGTGGTTCGAGGACAGGGCGAATTGGTGGATGGAGGAAAGGTGTCGATTCGAAAGCGCGATGGGCGTCCGGTCGATGAACCCCAGTTGGCGGCGCCGTCGCCGCCGAATGCACCGGGTACGGGCGGTTGACTCTTTCCGATCTTTCCATTGAGCGCCCGATCCTGACCTGGATGATGATCCTGGCCCTGGTCGTATTCGGAGTGCTCGGGTACAACCGGCTCGGGGTCGATCAATTCCCGAATCTGGAGTTCCCGGTCCTTTCGGTTACCTCCATACTGGACGGTGCAACGCCCGAGGGCATGGAAGAGGATGTGACCGACGTCCTCGAAGAACACTTCAATACGATCGCGGGTGTGCGCAATGTTTCCTCCAGCAGTTTTCGCGGTGCGTCGGTCATCACCGTGGAATTCGAGTTGGGGACGGATCTCGATATAGCGGCCCAGGAAGTTCGGGATAAGGTGGCCCGGGCCCGCTACGAATTGCCCGCCGAAGTCGAACCGCCGATGGTTTCGACTTTCAATCCGAATGATCAACCCGTTCTCTGGATCCCCCTGAAAATCGATCTCGGCTCCACGGCCGCCATGGAGGTCGTCAAGAGGCAGATCAATCCGCGTCTGGAGACGATCGAGGGCGTTGCGGGTGTGGCTCTTTTTGGCGGACTCGAGCGCAATATCCGCATCTGGCTCGATGGAGACGCCCTGCGCGCTCGGAAACTCTCGGCCCTGGACGTCTACCAGGCCCTGAAGAAAGAGCACGTCGAATTGCCGGCCGGCAATCTCGAGGGCGATCGGCTCGAGTACTTGGTCAAGACCCGGGCCGAATTCGAGAATCTCGAAGAATTGAGGGGAATGGTCGTCGCCCAGGTGGCCGGAGTCCCCGTATTGCTTCGCGACGTGGCCCGGGTCGAGGATGGAGCCGAGGATCTCAAAGTAATTGCCCGCTACAACGCGGCAGAGACATTGGGGCTGGGAATTCGCAAGCAGTCGGGCGGCAATACCGTGGGCATCGTCGATGAAGTTCTCAGACGCATCGACCTCATGGCCGAGAGCCTGCCCGAGGGCGTCGAATTCGAGGATCCCGAGGGCTTCATCGATTTTTCGCGCGGCGTGCGTGAAGCGGTTTCGGAGACGCAATTCACGCTGATCGTGGGCGCTCTTCTGGCCATCCTGACGGTCTTCGTATTCCTGCGGCGCACGCGCCCCACCCTGATCGTCGCTCTCGCGATACCCGTCTCGCTGGTGAGCACTTTCGGTCTCGTCTGGCTCTTCGGTTTCACACTGAATACGATGACCCTGCTGGGGATGACCCTGGCCGTCGGAGTCGTCATCGACGATGCCATCGTGGTTCTGGAAAATATCGAGAGGCATCGGGAGCGGGGAGTGCCCGCATTCGAAGCGGCCAGAACGGGCACCCGGGAGATCGCCTTCGCGGCAACATCGGCCACGGTTTCGGTGGCGGCAGTTTTTCTTCCCGTCGCCTTCGTCGAGGGTTTGATGGGGAGTTTCCTGGGCGAGTTTGGTCTCGTCGTGGCGGGCAGCGTGATGGTTTCGCTCTTTGTCGCGCTGACCGTGACTCCGATGCTGGCGGCGAGAATGCCCCCGCCGAAGCCGCGGGGTGCGGGCAGCATCTACGTGCGTCTGGAGCATGGCTTCGAAGGCCTGGAGGGAGTCTATCGCAAGCTTCTCGACTACAGCCTGCGGCATCGAACGCTCACCGCCGGACTCACGCTGGCCTCCCTCGGTCTGGCGGTCTTCTTCGGCACACATTTAAAGACGGAGTTCTTTCCGCCCTCGGATGAGGGAATCTTCTTCAGCAATAGCGAAGCCCTGCCCGGCACGAATCTGCAGGCCACTCTCGATTACCTGAAGAAGGACGAGGCTTTCTTCCTGGAGCAGCCCGAGGTCGTCGGCATCTTTTCGGCCGCGGGCAGCGGCGGCGGATACGATCCCACCAGCCGCAGCAACCAGGCGATGATTTTCGGCACGTTGAAGAATAGTTCGGAACGGAATCGCAGCGTGATCGATCTCGCCAGCGCCGCCCGAAGCGAATTGGGCAAGATTCCCGGTCGCAAGGTTCGAATTTTCAATCCCGGGGACTCGATGATGGGCCGGGGAGGGGCCTTCGGCGTCGATCTGCGCGGAAACCTCTCGCTTCAGGAACTCGATCGTATCTCTGATGAATTCATGGCGGAACTCTCCGGCATCCATGGAATCGTCGATATCGACAAGAGTCTCAAACTCGGTCTGCCCGAAATTTCGGTGATTCCGGATCGGGAGAAGGCGGCGGCGATGGGAGTCGACTCCCGCTCGATCGCCCAGGCCATCCAGATGATGGTGGGGGGGATGGATGTCGGAGTATTCAAGGAAGACGGGCGGCGCTACGACATTCGGATGAGACTCGAAGCCGAGATGCGCAGCCATCCCGACGCGATTTCTTCCCTCTACGTGAGAAATCGGGAAGGGGAGGCCGTCGCTCTCGGCAATCTTGTTCGCCTGGAAAAGGGTGCGGCGCCCTCGGAGATCACGCGGAGTGATCGCCAGCGCAGCGTAGAAGTCAGCGCCAATCTTCAGGGCATTCGACTCGGTGAGGCGATCGAGGCCGCCCGGGAAGTGGCGGATCGCATTCTCCCTCCCGAGGTTCGCCTCGTCGTGACCGGTGAGGCGGAAGCGATGAAGGAGGGAAGGAAGCAATTTTCCCTGGCGATGATGCTCGGAATTCTCGTGATCTACATGGTATTGGCCGCCCAATTCGAGAGTCTCGTCCACCCATTGGTCGTGATGATCGCTCTCCCCCTCTCGATGATCGGCGCGCTTGGAGGTCTCTTCCTCTTTGGTCATAGCCTCAACATCTTCAGCATGATCGGCCTCATCCTGCTCTTCGGGCTGGTGACGAAGAATTCGATTCTCCTGGTCGACTACGCGAATCAATTGCGTCGCGAGGGAATGGAAAAGACGGAGGCCATGCGGACGGCCGCCCCGATTCGAATGCGCCCGGTTCTGATGACCGCGATCTCGATGATCTTCGGCGTTCTACCGGCGGCGTTGGGAATCGGACCGGGGTCGGAGACCCGCGCTCCGATGGCCGTCGCCACGGCCACGGGGATGTTTTCATCGACCTTGTTGACCCTGCTCGTCGTGCCGGTTTTCTACCTCCTGATGGACGATGCCGCGGAGTGGCTGAAGGGCATCTTCAGTCGGACCCTCGGGGGCGGATCCGCGGGCGAGGCAGCCTCGGCGCCGCGCTAGGCGGGTTGTGCCGACTGGGGTAGAATCCTCGCCTCGGGCAACCCCGCTGCGTGGGAATGGTCTGGCATGATCGGCATCGGAAGTGTCGCCGCGGGTGGGTCTATTCCTCGCAAGCCAATTTTCGGGGGGGTGGGGGGTTGCCTTCATTCCCAGCCTCCATGAGGGGGCGGCGAGGGAAAGGTCGGTGTCGGCCCCTCGGATCTGGAGGATCGGGAGCATGGGGACGCGCTTTTGGATCAGAGAGTTCTTCGCCCCCACGCTGCTGCTGGTCGCCATAGGAGCCCTTGCGTCCGCCTCGCTGGCTGCGGATCTGGACTCACCGCCGCGCTTTCTGTTGGCCGATCAGGCCTATATCGAGCGGGTCGATCCGGAGAAGGCGCTCTTCGCAATGGAGCGCTACCAGGAGATCTATCGTTCCGATCCCCAGGACTGGCAGGCGGCCTGGCGTTTTGCCACGGCTTGCTATTTCATCGGCGACCGCGTGGTGGTCGACAAGGGGGAGCGCGAGACGCTCTTTGCCCAGGGCCGTGACGCCGCCGAGAGCGCCGCGAAGATGGAGCCGGATTGCGCACCCTGTCATCTGCTGGCGGGGGTCAACATGGCCCTCTACGGAGAATCCGTCGGCATCCTGAAGATGCTCTTCACCCTGCGCCCGATCAGGGACTACCTGAAGAGAAGCCTTGAACTCGATCCGGCTTTCGAGGGAGGAGCGGCGGCCCGAATCCTTGGAACCATTGAACAGACCATTCCCTTTCTCCTGGGGGGGTCGAAGAAACGCGCCCTGGCCTATTTCGAACGCGCCCTCGAAATCGATTCGCGGGAACCGCTGAATTATTTTTATTTCGCGAAATTCCTGGACCGGAAGGAGAAAGACCCTCGGGCGGCACTCGCGGTTGCCCTGCGCGGGCTCGAGGAGCCTCGACCCTCGGAAGAAAGGTTGGAATCCATGGAGGCCTGGGATCGGCTGAAGAACTGGATTCCCAGCCTGCGCGAGCGGGCTGAACGGAAGAAATCGAAGCGGCGATTTGGTTTCGGCCGCCGCGCCAAGAATCGTTGAGGCCTGATCTCCCGAGATTTCGATCCGGGTGGTGCGTCGCATGGGGGTGAGATGATATGGAGAAGCAGGAGCAGGAGCGCCTGGTCGAAGCCACGCAGTGGGCCCACCTCTGGCATCAATCCCAATCGCGCAAGGGGACGAAGATCCCCTACGTGAGCCATTTGCTGCAGGTGCAGGGTCTCGTGCTGGAACACGGTGGAAATGCCGATCAAGCGATCGCGGCGCTGCTCCACGACGGCCTTGAGGATGCCCCGACTGCCGATGAGCGGGCCGTGCGCGAGCGGGAGATCGGCGAGCGATTTGGATCCGCGGTGTTGGAGATCGTAGGGGATTGCACGGATACCCTCGCGCATGAATTCCTCGATGAGAAGGGATGCTGGAAGGAGCGCAAGACTCGCTATATCGAAAGACTCGCCGGCGCCTCGCGGCGGACTCAGCTGGTCGCCGCTTGCGACAAGCGCCACAACCTGCATGCAATCGTCTGGGATGTGGAGATCCATGGCCCGGAAGTCTTCGAGCGTTTTACGGGAAGTCCCGATCAGCAGATCTGGTACTTCTCTTCCATCATCGAAAAGCTCGGAGACAGGATCCCCAGGCGACTGGCCCGGGAACTCGAGGAACTCCTGGCCCGCTTGAGGCATCTCGTCGATGCGCTGGATTCCTGAGAGCGCCGGGATTCCGGGCCGAGCATTTGCGCTCCCGATGGCGGGCCCGTGACGGAACTCTGGATTCCGATCACCATTGCCGCGGCATTTCTGCAGAATGCGCGTTCCGCGCTGCAGAAATCCCTGAAGGAAAGGCTGAGCAATACCGGGGCGACCTACGTGCGCTTCGCCTTCGGTTTTCCAATCGCGGCGGTCTATCTGGGGGCGCTGGCGCTCTATCTGGATGAACCGTTGCCCGTCCCCGATCCGGCTTTCTTCGCCTATGGGGGCCTGGGGGGACTGGCCCAGATCCTGGGGACGGCAACCCTGCTCCACGTTTTTTCCCTGCGGAGTTTTGCGGTGGGGACCGCCTATTCGAAAACCGAGCCCGTTCAGACCGTGCTTTTCGGCATCCTGCTCCTGGGCGAGGGCGTCGCCCCGATTGCGGCCCTCGCAATCGGGGTGTCGGTGGCGGGGGTGATCCTATTGGGTTTCGCTCGTTCGCCGAGCCGAGGCGGAGACCTCTGGCGCATGTTCTTCGATCGGGGTGCCGGCCTGGGCCTGCTGTCGGGGACGCTATTCGGCCTCGCCGCCGTCTGTTATCGAGCCGCTTCGCTCTCCCTGGACACGGGAGCCCTGGAGGGTGGGGGAGTGGAGTTCCTGAGGGCGGCCTTTACCCTGGCCGGGGTTCTCGGCTTCCAGGCGGTCGTCATGACCATCGATCTGGGGATACGGGATCCACCGGAATTGCGGCGTGTTCTCCAGGCGTGGCAACCTTCGCTCCGGGTGGGAATTTGCGGGGCCTTCGCCTCCGTCTGCTGGTTCACGGCGATGACGTTCCAGAACGCAGCCCATGTGCGCGCCCTGGGTCAGGTCGAGTTGTTATTCGCCCTGGCCGCTTCCTGGCTCTTCTTTCGCGAGCGGATTCTGGGAATGGAGTTGCTCGGTATTCTGCTGCTACTCGCTGGCATTCTCGGGCTGGTACTGACCCTTTGAGCCCCGGCTGCGAAGTCCGTTCCGGTCGCCCGATGGCCGGGTCGCCGCGAATTTGCGGGGGCAGGCCTCTGGTCTCGGGGCGAGCGCGGGCCCCGAGCGTCGGCCCGGATCTGCCGCCCGAGTGGCTTCGGGCGATTCGCGTCGATTTTCTGGGAACCGATGGCATTCGGCCGCCCGAGTTCGGGGGGCCAGCGGATTTCCGGCCGAATCGTGCTGCTGGGGGATTGCCCCGGGTTACCGCCTGGGGGTGCTTCAATCTTGCGGTCGAGTTTGCTACGGAGTCATCGGGTCGGAAGGGGTCTCCGCCTGCAGAGGGGCATTTGGCCCCCGGAGAATGAATCCGATAGCGGATTCGAGAGAGGAGAGTGTCGTGAAGGTCGACGGAGCCATTCTGGTCGAAGATCCGGTAGACGCGGGTCCCGCGGCGAGCCGCCTGGAGGCGGCGGGTTATGACGGTGGATTCGCCTTCGAGGGCCGACACGATCCCTTCTTCCCCCTCGTCCTGGCCGCCCAGCAGACCGAACGCCTCGAATTGATCACCGCCGTCGCGATTGCCTTCGCGCGCAATCCGATGAACCTCGCCCAGATTGGCTGGGATATGCAACTGCTGAGTCGCGGTCGCTTCATTCTCGGCCTCGGCACGCAGATCCGTCCCCATATCCAAAAGCGCTTCAGCATGGAGTGGTCGCATCCCGCCGCCCGCATGAAGGAACTCGTCGAGGCCATTCGCGCGATCTGGGATTGTTGGCAGCATGGCAGCCGCCTCGATTTCCGTGGCCAGTTCTATACCCATACGCTGATGACGCCGGTCTTTACCCCGGAAGCGAGTCCACACGGTGTTCCCCCGATCTTTCTCTCGGCGGTGGGGCCCCGGATGACCGAGGTGGTGGCCGAGGTGGCGGACGGTTTCTTCGTGCATCCCTTTCATACGCGGGAATACATCGAAGAAGTTACGCTTCCCCATCTCGAGCGGGGCTTTGAGCGCGGGGGCAGGGGCCGGGCAGATCTGGAGATCTCCTGCCAGCTGATCGTGGCGACGGGTTCGAATGATGAGGAGATATCCGCCGCCCGGGACGGGGCCCGGGCCCAGATCTCCTTCTACGGATCGACCCCCGCCTACCGCCCCGTGCTCGATTGCATCGGGCGAGGCGATCTGCAGGAGGAGTTGAACTTCATGTCCAAGCAGGGCAAGTGGCTCGAGATGGCGGCCCGTATCGACGACGACCTGCTCGAGCGGATCGCCGTCGTGGGCAGGCGAGACGAAATCGCGGCGCGGGTTCGCGCCCGCTGCGAGGGCTTCGCCCAGCGGGTCAGCCTGGTGGCCCCCTTCGCGCCCGATGCGGATCTATGGGCCGACATCGTGAAGGATCTCGGCGACGGGGGGAGTTGATGTGAACGATGAAGTCGTCATTACCTGTGCGGTGACCGGATCCGGAGATACGGCGGGGATTCATCCCGATCTCCCCATCAGCCCGGAACAGATCGCAGACTCGGCCCTCGAGGCGGCCCGCGCCGGGGCCGCAGTTGTTCATATCCACGTGCGCGACCCCGAGACCGGTGCAGCCGCCCGGGATCCGGCTCTCTATCGCGAAGTCGTCGAGCGGATTCGAGAGGCGTCAACGGACGTCCTGCTGAACCTGACGGCGGGCATGGGGGGAGATCTCTTTGTCGGCGAGGAAGATCCCGCGCTGCCCGCTGAGGGGACGGATTTCATTTCCCCCCTCGAGCGCCTGGTCCACGTGGAGGAGCTGCGCCCCGAAATCTGTACCCTCGATTGCGGCACCATGAACTTCGGCGACGACCTCTACGTGATGATCAATCCGCCGCCCCATCTGCGCACCATGGCCGAGCGCATCAAGGCTCTCGGCGTCAAACCGGAGTTGGAGATATTCGATACCGGGCACTTCTGGTTTGCCCAGGAACTCATCCGGGAGGGATTTCTCGGCGAGCGCCCGCTCTACCAATTCTGTCACGGAATTCCCTGGGGCATGCCCGCCGACGTGGGCCTGCTGAAGAATATGGTGGATCAACTGCCCCAGGGCAGTTTCTTCACGAGTTTCGCGATCAGCCGCATGCAGATGCCGTGGGTCGCCCAGTCGATCCTGCTGGGGGGACATGTGCGCGTGGGGCTGGAGGATAACCTCTACCTTTCGCGCGGAGAGTTCGCGAGCAACGCAGAATTGGTCGAGCGGGCGCGCTCGCTGGTCGAAAGCCTCGGGGCTTCCGTGGCCGGCCCCGAGCGTGCCCGGGAGTTGATGGGTCTGGGCGGGCACGGTTGAGGAGGTCGAGCCAGGTGGCCGACGTAGCGGTCTTCGGATTGGTGGGAAGTGGCATCATTGGCTCGGGTTGGGCCGCGCGCGCCCTCGCCCGGGGCCTCGACGTCATCGCCTGGGATCCCGACCCCGACTTCGAGACCAAGCTGCGGGAGAGGCTGGAGAATGCCTGGCCGGCCCTCGAGGCGCTGGGACTCTTTCCGGGGGCCTCGAAGGATCGCCTGAGGGCGGCCGCCCGCCTGGAAGAAGTGGCCGAGGCAGCGGATTTTGTACAGGAGAGTGCTCCCGAGCGGATCGAATTGAAGACGCGATTGCATGCGGCCATCGATCGGGCGGCCGGGTCCGAGGTCATCATTGCCTCGAGCACCTCCGGCCTGCTGCCGAGTGAATTCCAAGCCGAGTGCGAGAATCCCGAACGCGTGCTGGTGGGCCATCCCTTCAATCCCGTCTACCTCCTGCCCCTGGTGGAGGTGCTGGGAGGGGAGCGCACGCGACCGGAGTGCGTGGATCGCGCGATCGAATTCTATACGGATCTCGGCATGCACCCCCTGCGGGTTCGACGGGAGATCCCCGGATTTCTCGCCGATCGCCTCCAGGAGGCCCTATGGCGGGAGGCGCTGCATCTCGTCGCTGAAGGTGTGGCCACCACCGAGGAGTTGGATGCCGCGATCGCCTACGGGCCGGGCCTCCGCTGGGCGCTCTGGGGCACTTGTCTCCACTTTCATCTGGCCGGGGGGGACGGGGGCATGCGACAGATGCTCGAGCATTTCGATCCTTCACTCTTCCCCTGGAGCCGACTCGAGCCCCCCGCGATGAGCGAAGAATTGATCCGGCGCCTGGCCGAGGGCTGCGAGGAGCAGGCCGCCGGGCGCAGCGTTCGCGAACTCGAACGGGTACGGGATGAGGCCCTGATCGGAATCCTTCGAGCCCTGGAGGAGCGGGGTCTGGCCGCTGGCCGGACCCTGGCCGAGCACCGGCGAGGAATCCCCGATCGTGAGTAATCTCCCGACCGGGGTGCTCGGGGTGCACGCCCCGAATTCGCGCGTCGGGATACATCGAAAACCAGATCGACTGGATTTGTCGCCATCGGAGAGGCATTCCGCCATACTTGATCACCATGCCGGGGACCACTCGCCAGCAGCCTGAAGAAGATTGGTACGCCGTCCTCGCAGCATTGCTGGAGGGCGACGCGCTCGCCCTCGCGCGGCTGACGCGCCTGGTCAACGGGTTCCTGGCCGGCTGGAATGCCTACGATTTTCGAGACGACTGGGACGATCTCCTGCAGGAGGTCGTGATCGCAGCGGCCACGGCGCTCCAAGAGGATCGCATTCGCGACCGGCGAGCGGTGGTGGGCTATCTGCGAACGACCGCCCGCTTCAAATTCGTGGATCGGCTGCGGCGGCACCTGCGCACGAAAGAAGATCAGACCCTGCCCTGGGAAGACGTGGTGGGTCACGATGAACTCACGACCGCGGAAACGGAGCCCCAGGAGGGGATGGCCCGGGATGTCCGGCAGGCGCTGGAGCGGTTGCCGGAAAATCGGCGCCTGGCGGTCGTCGGTGTCTACGTGGAGGGAAAGACCTACGAAGCCGTCGCCAAGGAGACCGGGATCCCCCTGGGGTCCCTGAAGCGTTATCTACGCGATGGGCTCGCACAATTGCGTGAAGAATTATCGGATTTTCTCGACTCGGGTTGATCCCATTGAGGCATGGAGGCCGACTGTAAGGAGGAGCGGGTACCAGGACCGACTTCGCTGGGTACTCGCCTAAGGGGGTGGAGATGAGCTGTCAGAAATCTACTGAAATCGACCTGAGCACCTTTCTCCTGGAAAGGGATGAGAGCCAGTGGTCCGAGTTCCGTGCACACTATCCCGCTTGTGGGGATTGTTCTCGTGAAGTCGCCCTATGGTCGAAGCTCGAAAATGCGCTGGGATCATCGAGTCCCGGTCGCGTTCATCCCCCCGAAGAAGAATTGCTCGCCCTGACGACCCTTTCCCTGGACGGCATTCGACAAGAGCGGGTCGAGAACCACCTCGCCGACTGCGGTGCCTGCCGGAGTGAAGTGGCCGCCCTGCGCGCCTTTGATTTCTCCGCCGTGATGAGCGGGCAGCAGGCGGCCGCCATCGCCTTCCAGCCCGAGTCGTCGGAAGCACCGCTCTGGAGCCGCATCCAATCCGGGGTCGGAGAATTCTTCGAATCGATTCGAGCCAGTTCGCTTCAGCCAGCCCTGATGGCCGCGGCCCTGGTGTTGCTACTGGTTCCCGTCGGTCTTCGGCTCTTCCAGGGGGCGGAGAGCGAAGTGCCCGCCTCCATCGGCTCCGTTATCGGCTCCGTTCCGATCGCCCAGCAGGAGGCCGTTCCGGCTCCTCGCGAACTTCCGGATGCCGGGCAGCAGCTGGCCCGGGAGGATTCGCCCCCCGCCAGTGATCCGCTCCCGATCCGGGAAATACCGGTGCTCGAGGAGCCGCTCGAGATCGCGGTGAATGAAGCCGCGCCCCCGGTGGTCGAGACCGAAGCGCTTCGCGAAAATTCTTCCGCCGTCGCGCAGGCGGAGACCCGGATTCCGGTTTCCAACGACGAATCCCTTCCGGCCTGGGCCGAAGATGTGGAGGCCGAGACCGTGCTGATCGCGGCGCTGCTCCCGGACGATCTTCCCCTCTACGACGTGGCCGGTATCGCTTCCCTCGGCGGTCCGTCTGTCCGCACGGGGGGCTTCGCACGCTCCTTATCGGGCCGGACCCCGAGTGTGCGCCTCTTCTCGCCCGAGCATGTCGGTTGGACGAGCAAAGCCTCGCCAACCCTTTTCTGGGAACTCTCCCAGGCCAGCGATCTGCCCCTCGAGATCGTCATCGGCAGCGACGAAGAACTCGTCCCGCTGCTGGAAGTCAGGCTGTCCGGTCCTCACGCGGCGGGCGTCCAGGCGATTTCCCTGGCCGAAGCCGGAGTGAAGCTGGATCCGAATCGGGTCTACCGCTGGTCCGCATCGCTGGTCGTGGACGAGCAGCGTCGGTCCCGCGACGTGGTCGCCGGATCCGCGCTGATGTTCCGACCTCCTCCAGAAGCCGAAATGGCCGACTTCCAGGCCGCCCCGGCCGGGCATCTCGCCCACCGCTTTGCGGCGCGTGGCTACTGGTACGACGCCTTCAGTCAGCTTAACCTGTGGCTCGAAGAGGAGCCCCAGGATGCCCGCCTACTCGATCACCGCAGGGCCCTGCTCAAGCAAGTGGGTCTGGTCTCCGATTCCGGGAATTCCCGGTAGGAGAAGAATCGAAACGTCGGCACGCAGCCGAACTGGGCTGAACGGGAAAGAATCGTGCGCCCGCTGATTCTTCCCCTATTGATTCTTCCCCTGAGCGTTCTGCTGATCCATTGCGCCGATTCCCGACGGCTCTCGAATGCCGAGGACGGGATGCGGGGTCAAGAGTTTCTCGAGCGCGGTGGCTTTGCCCTGCAGCGGGGCGATTTCGAAGCCGCATTGGCGGACCTCACACTCGCGAAAGCCTTGACGGCACGTTCGGGCGACGTCGAGGGCCACTACCGCGCCCTCATGGGGCTGGCCCGGGCCGAGGGGGCCCTGGGAGAGTTCCCGTCGGCGCAACGAGATCTGCGCCTGGCCCTGGCGGATGCCGATGCCCTCGGAGACGCGGAGAAGCACGCGCGTGCGCTGGTGGCCCTCGGAGGAGCTCAATTGGCCCTGGGAGATTCAATAGCGGCCCGGGAGACACTGGGCGCCGGCGAGCGGATCGCCCGACGAGGCGGATTCGATCTGGCCCTGGCCGCCGCCCTCAACGACCGGGCCAACCTGGCGCGACTGGGGGGGGAAGAGGCGTCGGCCGTGGTCCTCTATTCGGAGGCGGCGGCGGCGGCCGAGCGAGCCCGGCGCCCCGCTCTGGTTGCGCGAATTCTGGCCAATGCGGCTCGAACCCTTCGGGCGGATCCCGAGCGTGCACTTTCGCTTCTCGTGAGCGCAGAGCGAGAGTTGGCGGAATCGGGGGATTCCCATGCGCTCGCGGAGTTGCTGCTGAATATCGCCCAACTCCACCGGGAACGAGCGCCGACCCCGCCGGTCGGGGAGCCGGGACCCCATGCCAGGGAAATCGCCCATGCCAGGGAAATCGCCAATGCCAGGGCGCTCGCTCTGCTCGAGCGGGCCCTGGGCGTAGCGCAGCGTGTGGAAGATGATCGGATGGCGTCCCACGCCCTGGGATTGATGGGCGAGGTCTACGCCGAAGAGGGTCGTCCCGGAGAAGCCCTCGCGGCGAGTCGACGGGCCCTGGTCGTGGCTCGTGATCTGGACGGTCCGGAAATCGTCTATCGCTGGCATGCCCAGGTGGGTCGCCTGCTCTTCGCAGCGGGCGAAAGCGACGGGGCCGCCGCCGCCTATCGCCGCTCGGTGGCCCTGCTGAATCGCTTGCGCGATCGCCAGGCCTGGGCGGCGGCTCTGTCGGAGTCCTCCTTCGAAAGCAGGCTGGCGCCGATCTATTATGAGTTCGTCGAGTTGCTCCTGGAGAGTGCGGCGGCGGCTTCGGATCCCGGCGAGGAGCAGAGTCTCCTATCCGAGGCGCGGCAGGTGATGGAGAATCTCAAGGTCGCCGAATTGCGGGATTACTTTCGCGATGACTGCGTGGATTCCCAGCGCGCCCGGGTGCAGAGTCTGGAGAGCGTTTCGGACCGGGCCGCGGTCCTCTATCCCATCCTGCTCGAGCGGCGTCTGGTGCTCCTGCTGGGACTCCCCGGTGGCCGACTCGAGCAGATCAGCGTGCCGGTACCCAGGTCGGAAGTCGAAAATACGGCCGAGCAATTTCGCGATCACCTGGAACATCGGGCGACACGTCGTTTCCTCCCCCACGCGGTTCGCCTCTACGATTGGCTCATCGCCTCCATCGAGAACCGGCTGCGGACCGCGCGGATCGAGACCCTGGTCTTCGTACCCGACGGAGTGCTGCTCACGATTCCGATGGCGGCCCTGCACGACGGGGAACGATTCCTGGTGGAGAAATTTTCCTTGGCGACGACACCCGGCCTCGATCTCGTCGATCCCGCCGCCCTGATGCGTCCAGACCTGAAATCCATTGCTGCCGGGATCTCAAAATCCATCGCCGGGCAGCCTCCGCTTCCATGGGTCGCCCGGGAAATTCGCCTCGTGGAGTCGCTGCTCGGGGGAGAGATCCTGCTCGACGATGACTTCCAACGCGCGAACCTGCGGGCCTCCCTGGAAGCGGAAGATTTCGGCGTGGTGCACATCGCCACTCACGCGCAATTTTCAGCTCGCTCCGAGGAGACGTATCTTCTGACCTGGGATGGTCGCCTCGGTCTCGATGCGCTGGCGGATCAGATCGGCCTCTTCCGTTTTCGGGATCAACCCCTCGAACTCCTCACCCTCAGCGCTTGCGAGACGGCCCAGGGGGATCGGCGTGCGGCGCTGGGCCTCTCCGGGGTCGCGGTCAAGGCGGGTGCTCGAAGCGTGTTAGGCAGTCTCTGGAGTGTCAATGACGCCGCGACCACGCTCGTGGTGGGGGAGTTCTATCGCGCCCTGCTCGAGGGCAACTCGAGGGCCCAGGCCCTGCAACGTGCACAAATCCTGCTCCTGACCGACTTTCGCTATCGGCACCCCGCCTTTTGGGCTCCCTTTTTATTGATTGGGGCATGGCTCTAGGGGAATAACGACGGCTGCTCGGACCGCTCACGGGGGTTCTCGTTGGGGCGATCCCCTGCCGCGAGGTTCCACTTGCGGCCCTGGATTTTTCCGCCGCAGGGCGTGCGAAGGTGCTTTGCAGGCATCCTGGTAGCAGCGGGTGGGCCGTTCTGATGCGACACTGCCCCGTGGGGGAAACTTAAGGGGTCCGATTTCCATTGTTCTTACGACTTCCCTTTTACGGCTTCCGTGGGAGAGCAATTGCCATTAAGTGAAAAGCGGAGAGAAACCGAAAAGTTCTTGCGCTCAAAGGTCAATTATGAGCCTAATCGAAAGTGTTTTATGAGATGTGGCCCCCTTATCCACGACGACACGTCACCTCCACGACACGTCACCTCCATGATACGTCAGCGTATTTTCGAGGCTGGGGATGAAAGGGCGCTCACTCGAGATTGAGATGTCGATCAGAAGGAAAATCAGCTGGGGTGGCCTCTTCTTGGCCTGCCTGCTACTGGCGGGGCAGAGTGCGCTTGCGGCTCCTCGGGCATTCTTCTGTCCCGTTGACGACGGGCTCTGCAACTGTCTGCCCTCGGGCCCCGATGCCAATTGGATCGTGAACTGGGCTGACCCCGATCCCGCCAACTTGCCTCTTACCTGGGACCTCTGCCTGCGAACCGACGAGGACGCGACGACGACGGGCATAAAATGTAGCGACGGTGATGGCGACGAACTCTGCGGTTGGAGGGTCGATCTGGAGAGCGTCAGTATCGCCATTCAGGCTTTCACGCCAACTTCGGCAACGGTTACGGGCGTTGGCTACAGCCTGACGAGTTCCACCCTCTCGATCAGCTGGGTAGATGCCGACGAACCCATGAGTGCAGGAACCGATCACCACCTGGGCGCCGTGGAGTTCTCGCCCCTCCACAGCACCGGTGAAATGAGTTCGCTCGCTACCAGCGAGGCCGTGGATGCGGATCTGGATCCGGTGGTGATTTCGATGGATCACGGCCGTCTGGTCCCCGAGCCCTCGCAGGGCCTGCTGCTTGGCGCGGGGCTCCTCGGTCTCCTGGGCCTGGCGCGACGCCGTCGATGTGCCGGGTCGGTCGCGGGGTTGCTCCTCGCGCTCCTGCTGATGACTCCGGCACGGGCGGATATCGTGGGGAGCAGTTGGCAACTCACGAATCAGGAACTGGGCCATACCGACTTGGAGTTCGGGCATCGGAGCCTGGTGGGAATCGGTGATGTCAACGGCGATGGCGTCGAGGATCTCGCCGTGGGGCTTCCCTCCGCGGAAGCCGGACAGGGCGCCGTGTTGATCGTGATGATGAAGCGCGACGGGACGGTCTGGCGCTCCCAGCGCATTGGGGCCGGAATCGGAGGCTTCAATGGGGCCCTCGGCTCGGGCGCACTCTTCGGTCTGGCCGTTGCGTCTCTGGGAGATCCGGACGGGGCGGCGGGTCCCCTCACAGGACTTCTGGCGGTCGCCGCGCCCGGCGATGGCACGGTGTGGTTGCTCGGTTTAGGCGTCGGTTCGGGAGTGGGCCGCGAGGTCGAGATCGTGACGGAGGCTGGTTTCGCGTGGGCGGATACGGCTATTCGCGCCCTGGCGAACGCTGGGGATCTC
>PVBE010626022.1_pt1 | contig 31530 bp, 20 predicted proteins | sample 1631181 | NCBI WGS metagenome assembly PVBE01 (sample SAMN08397723, study PRJNA350692) | Marine metagenome, whole genome shotgun sequencing project. | isolation source: water | place: Pacific Ocean | collected 2012-04
AACATTCTCAGGGCCATCACATCATGCTCACTGGCCGTTCCGAGACTCCACAAGGATTTGATCCCAACAAGCCACGGCCCGAGGACTATCCATCAATAGCAGCCATGGCGAACCGTTATCTAAAAGGTTCTGGTCCGCTTCCGCCGTCCATGGTCCTTCCGGAAAAAATTATTCACCGTACCGGAAGAACATTGCCCGGACAATTCTCGGGCCTAATGGGTGAGCGGTGGGAGCCGTTCTTTTTGAACTGCTCGAAGTACAATGCGGCCAGTTATGGTGCCTATCCTAATTATCTCTTTCATCATGCGAAAGGTACAGTGGATGGATCAACCAAGAAATTTATTGAGCCGGATTTATCCTTACCAGACGGGGTCGGCCTTGATCGGTTAAAGGACCGTTTGGGTATTTCACGTTACCTTGATTCACAGCAAAAGTATTTTGAAAATGAGGCACAGGTAAGAGAATTTGATCGATACACTAACATGGCTGTTTCGCTACTTGCGGATCCAAAGACAAAGTCCGCATTTGATGTGCACGGAGCCGATGCAAAGATTCAGGACAAGTATGGTAGAAATGCTTTTGGCTGGTCCTTGCTCATGGCGAGGCAATTAGTGGAGGCGGGGGTTAAATTAGTTCAGGTGAACCTTGGTAATAATGAGGCATGGGACACGCACCAAGCAGGCTTTCCCAGTCTGAAGAATTTTCTTCTTCCACCAACTGATCGAGCCGTTTCAGCCTTACTCGATGATTTACATGATCGGGGCATGTTAGAAGATACGCTTGTTGTTATGGCCAGTGAATTTGGAAGGACACCTAGGATCTTCAAGATACCAAAAGCAAAGCTCCCTGGCCGCGACCATTGGGGTGCTGTTCAGACAGTACTTTTTGCTGGGGGCGGGATCACTGGCGGAGCCGTAGTTGGGTCCAGTGATTCTAACGGAGGTCATCCTGCCACTGACCCACACAGTCCGGAGGATTTTGCGGCGACGATTTATAGAGCACTTGGAATTCCACAAGATGCTCACTGGGAGGATTTGACGGGCAGACCACATCCGATCTATCACGGAAACCCTATAAACAAGTTATTTTCTTAGCTTTTCCTTTCTCTCCACAATTAGGCAAGTATACCAGATAGAACATTGCCGTGCACATTAGTGAGGCGCCTTTGAATCCCGTTGTGGTAATAACTGAGACGCTCATGATCTATGCCCAAAAGATGTAATACAGTCGCATGGAAATCATACCAGGGGACAGGGTCAATGACAGATTTGTAGCCGATATCATCAGTGGCTCCGTAATTAATTCCTGATTTGAGGCCTCCTCCAGCAAGCCATACACTGAAACCGACCTGGTTATGGTCCCGGCCCGTGCCGACCTTGTCAGATGCGGACTGAGTGAAAGGAGTTCTTCCAAATTCTGAAGTGAATAAAATGAGAGTCTCATCAAGCATTCCTCTTGCCCTAAGATCCTTAATCAGAGCCGCGATGGGCTGATCTATCCGCAGAGCCTCGCGCCCATGATTACGTTTCATGTCCTCATGACCGTCCCAGTTAATTCTTGGCGAGCCAAAAGAACCGCCTGAGAAAAGTTGAACGTGCCTTACTCCGCGTTCCAAGAGTCTCCGCGCGAGTAAGCAACTCCTTCCAAAGTCTCGGGTTTCCTTCCCATTTAAACCATAACTTTCACGGGTGTTTTCCGTTTCGCCTTCGATACTGGTAACTTCCGGAACCGCGAGCTGCATTCTTGCTGCGAGTTCATAACTCGCGATTCTTGCAGCGAGCGTATCATTGGTGCCCGTTTCCTTCATGTGCAGAACATTCATTTTTTTGAGAAGGTTTCGACTATTGGATTCGACCATAGGCTCAATCTTTTTGGCCGGGAAAAGGTTACTGATAGCGTTTCCATCACCACTAGTCCTGAACGGAACTCCCTGATGACGGGCAGGTAAGAATCCGTTGGTCCAGTTACTTGTTGACCCGGCCGGCATGCCTCGAGAGTCAGGAAGGACAACGTAAGTTGGTAAATCACTGGTCAAATTGCCAAGTCCATACGATACCCATGACCCCATGACCGGGAATCCATTTAGACGAAAACCGCTACTTTCCTGGAACGTGGCAGGTGTATGACTTGACGATTCAGCAACCATTGAATTAATTACGGTCAGCTCATCAGCGATTGTCGATATATGTGGGAAAAGATCTGAGATCCACATTCCGCTCTGTCCCCGTTGCTTGAATTCCCAGTCATTGGACCTTAGCAGACCAACTCTACCAAAAAACACGTCAGGCTTTTCGTCTGCCTGCAAAGACTTACCATGCATTTCCTTGAGCTTGGGTTTGTAATCGAATGAATCAACCTGGCTAATACCGCCGCACAAGCATATATGAATGACCTGCTTATTATGGGGTATGTGGTGAGCCTTGAGTGCTTGAGAGGCGAATCCATCTTCCAGCATGAGCGATGAAATGGCTGCACCTCCTAGGCCATGCGTACTCCAGTTCAGAAAGTCTCGTCGCTTGATGTTGTTATTGGTTTTCATCGACTAGTTAAGATAAATAAATTCATTGGAATTAAGCAGGACTCTGCAAAGCGCCGTGAGGCCGTTCTTTTTTACGAAGTCCTCGATGAGTTTTTTTTCCTTTTCCTTTGGCTCACGCATGAAGGCGAGCTCGAAGCCGCGTTTGACTTGAGCATTAATATCGTTTCCGGCTTCTGCTTTTAATCTGTCAGCAAATTTGCGTGACATACGAAGAACGAAAGAAGTGTTCATCATGGACAAGGCGCCGAGAGGAGTCGTTGTAATACTTCTGACGGGAGCAGATGCTGATGGGTCAGGGCAGTCAAGTGGAGCGAGGAGTGGATGAACGTTACCTCTTGCCCAGGTCCTGTAGATGCTACGGCGATTAAATTCAGCTCCTTCTGGATCGGTGGCATCATAGACCCAAGAACCTTTGTGATTGTACATTTTAAAGTCGCGATAACCCGGCCCACCCATTTTTTTATTTAGTTGCCCTGAAACGGTCAGTATCGAGTCACGAATGAGCTCAGCTTCTAACCTTGAGATCGATCTTTTCCAGAGCAATACGTTGTCCGAATCTTTTTCTAAGGCTTTAGGATTTTCTTGCGAGGATTGCCGATAAGTAGCAGAATCACATATTATTTTATGCATCGATTTTAGGCTCCATTTCTGTTCCTTAAGTTCAGCAGCTAACCAATCAAGTAGTTTCGGGTGAGAAGGGGTTCCGCCATTAAAACCCAGATCATTGGTTGTTTGAACGAGACCCTTCCCAAAGTGATAATGCCAGAGACGGTTGACTATGACTCTGGCAAAGAGAGGGTTGTCAGGGGCACTTATCCAGGTTGCTAATTTTTTACGCCGCTCGGCATCAGGAGCGTCCGCATTTAGCCCGAAATTTGAAGATATTGATCCAGTAACAGATTGAACCCCGCCGGCTGAAACTTTATCCCCTAATTCGAAAGGGCTACCTCTAACTAGAAGATGTGTCACCGGAGCCTTTGATGGCCTTACTGCGTACACTTTCCTCTTTTTCATTTTACTTAATTCTTTGTCAATCTTGGCAATTTCAGTTTTCCAGCTTTCCCGGACAATTTTTTGTTCTGGTCTGAGCCTAGCGACCAGCTCAGCTTCTGAGACAAAATTTCCACTAGATGAAAGTGTAATTTCCTCAGCCGTGAGCGCCTTATCATAGAGTTGGGCCCGATCAATTTTTCCACTTAACATTAAATTACTACCGGCTGTAGTTCCGTGGCGCATTCCAAATAGAACCTGATAATTTCCGGAGGAAAAATCCACTGATCCAGACTTATAGGTTTTTCCATACGGTTTTCCATTTCTGTAGGCGGTGATATGACCATCAGCTTTGTAAACGATGGCGATGTGGGTGAATTCATCCTTTGCCTTGTTTTCCTCTTCGCCTCCGAAACTTTGTGTCCTTGAGTAACCTTCACTACCCGCCATCCAGCGTTTCGGATCGCGCTCTCCAAACACGATAGCGTCAAATGTCTTACCATCGTTACTTTGAATGCTCATAGCGGCTCCGCCTCGCTGATCAAGATTGTTTAATTTTACCCATGCTTCGAGAGTCTTTGCTTTCATGTTCCGATTAATGGGAACAGTCATCACGTATGCAGACTTCCCGTCCAGCTCAAGGGCACCGTCATTGATTCTGGCACCGCCCAATGCTTTCCCATGAATGTTTCCTATCTGGTCTTTTAGGTCCTTGTCAAAGGTCCATCTTGCTATGGGTTGCGGTCCTCCATTATTTCTTTTGGCACCTTTGCTTTCCTTGAGAATCAGTTCTCGGATTCTTTTGTCACCGGTCTCGAGCCTTTGTTGTAAAAGATCCTTTTTTTGTTTTAAAGTTTTCGGGTTTCCGGAAGCCGGAACATCGCGATCTCCTCTATGTACACCTCCCAGGGCAGATGCCATCTGGTAATATTCCTTTTGCGGGATCGGGTCAAACTTATGATCGTGACATCGTGCACAATGAACCGTGAGTCCGAGGAAAGTTTGGCTGACGGTCCCAACTAAGTCTTCCATTTCATCTTGTCGCATGATTTTTCTTTGCTTGTCTCCGGAAGGCTTGAGCCCATCGAATGCTCCGCACACAAGGAAGCCCGTGGCAATGATGGCTCCTGGATCATTAGGTTCAATGACGTCACCTGCAATTTGGAGTCGTGCGAACTTGTCATAAGGCATGTCCTGATTTAACGCATCAATGACCCAGTCCCTATAAGCCCAGGCATTGGGACGCAGTTGATCATATTCGAACCCATTACTTTCTCCATAACGGGCGACATCTAACCAGTGCCTTGCCCACCGTTCACCGTAATGTGGGCTAGCAAGGAGCTCGTCAATATCGGGTCCTGCATCTGAGGCCGGAGGCAGTCCGATAAGATCAAAATGTAGTCTGCGAGTCAGCGACCTGCGATTTGCTTCAGGAGCAGGGTCGAGTCCTGTCTCTTCAAGTTTTGCGAGAACAAAATTATCAATTGGATTACGAACCCATTTCTTGTTTTGAACTGCAGGGACTTCTGGTCTTTTAATTTGCTGGAGGGACCACCAGTCTGAATCAGCGCTTTCTTGAGCTTCGATCCGTAAATTTAGGTTTGCTATTAACAATAAAATTAGCCAATGCCAGATCATCAGAGGATTGTTGTTCTTTAGATAGAATGAGTCGAACATCAAAGTTTAATCAGTAGCGGTAAATATCTGAATCAATTTTCTATTTTACAAGCCCATGGGCAAGGGAAATTATCTCACGGATAAGCTCCTACTTGTATTATTGATGCTTTTTGGACTAATATTCTCACACTAAATAAAACATACTTCATTATATGAACCGTCGATCCTTTCTTAAATGTTCTGCAATTCCCTTAACTTCTGTTCCGCTAATTACTTCCGGTGCGCAAGATTTAAATAAAAGTCCGAATTTTAAGGGTCGAATATATAAGGCACTGAAGGGTGGTAAAAAGAGGGGAGAATCAGTTGAAGCTTTTTTTATGCGACTCAAAGCACTTGGGTATGATGGTGTCGAAAGTGGTAATGCTGGGGAAGCAGAAGCTTACAGGGCAGCGGCTAAAAAGACCGGGATTCGTGTGCATGGACTCGTTAACGGTGGACATTGGTCTGTCCGATTAAGTGATCCGAGACCCGAAGTCCGTGAGAAGGGAAGGAAGAATCTCGAGAATGCTTTGATGAATTCTCATTTGCTTGGAGGGTCTTCTGTGTTGCTTGTACCAGGAAGGGTAGGAGGCGCTAACGAAACCCATGAGCATGTTTGGGAACGCTCAATTGAGCAAGTCAGGGCCGTTATTCCTCTAGCTTCTAGGCTTGGGGTTAGAGTTTTGATCGAGACTGTTTGGAACGGTTTTTGTGAGAGTCCTGAAAAGTTTCGGGACTATATTGATGAATTCGATAGTCCCTGGGTCGGTGCATATTTTGACATCGGAAACATGCAAAAATTTGCGCCTGCTGAGGACTGGATTAGGACCCTAGGTAACCGCACCGTCAAGCTTGATGTGAAGGACTGGGGCAAGAAGAATGGATTCTGCAGGCTTGGCGAAGGTGACGTTGACTGGGACAAGGTCCGGGTTGCTTTACATGAGATAGGATTTGCTGGATGGGCTACCCGAGAAGGTAGCGACAAGTCATTAGAAGACACTAGTCAGCTCATTGATGATTTGTTGATTGGGATTAAATAATTAGTTCAACGAATCTAATCTGATACGTTCAACTTATATTTTCCATCAGGAAGGATCTTTGGAAATTTATACTTGGGTTCATTCAATAATTTAAAAACGGCAGGATCTCCCTTTCTAACAAGTTCACGAGTTGGAAGCCGCCACTCGTGTTTAATTTCCCGTTGCCTATGAAGGGATTTTTGTGCACCAAGCATAGAAGTCATGGCCCAATAGATATATTCCGTGACCATGCAGCCGTACTCACAACTCTCGTCATCATAAGTGAACCAGGCTCCTTCCGGATACGATTCTGGCACGTCAACGAAGTGCCCTTTACGGGCTAAATCCAAACACTTTGCAATCTGTGTTCCTGAGCGGGGGCCAAAAATTCTTGGATAAGCGTTGCCGTATCCATGGTGAGTTATCAGGTGGAAGACCTCTTCAAGAGTAGCATCAAATCTACCATTTCCGGGATTGGTTTCTTCGACAAACTGTGAGATTCCATAGTGAAAACCTTCCTTGAAATGTTTTCCCCTGCCGTGCACTCTTTCCAGTTCGCGCTCGTTTGCGAAGATTTCAAGGTAGGCGTCCCTAGAAATCAAAGCATCAACGACTTGCAGATTGTCTGGTTTTCCATTCTCATCATTGTCTAGATATTCTGCAAGCACTGAAGCGGCATGGAGTATCTTTGAGTCGGGAGTCCGTTTGGTGGCAAAGACGTGGACCCCGAACACATTGATGTATTTTGAAAAGGCAGGGGCAAAGGCCATCAGTTTTCCTTTTGGGATCGGTGAAACTTCTAGTTTTGGAGCCTGAGCCTTTGTTTGAGAGAGGGGAAAGATTAACCCTGCTAATGATAGAATTAAATATTTCATGATTCGATAGCCATGACCTTGGAAGAGATATTACTTGTTCAAGAATATCTTACTTTCTACTACAAGCTTCACTAGGTCGCGTAGTCGATTTTCTTTTTGACCTAATTTTTTCATGATGAGGTCAACTTCTCCACGGTCGGCCACTTCGAGTTGACGCCCTGTTGCATAAGTGAGCATTTTGTTGGTTAGACAACGGGCTACGAGCTCCTTGCGTTCAATCAGCATTTTCTTGAATTCAATGATATCGGCAATTTCTCTACCATTGGCCATAATGGCTGAGGTGTCGATCGGATCCCTGGCCCGTTTGTACTTGTCGCGCCAACGGCCGACGACATCGAAGTTTTCGAACGCAAACCCCATAGGGTCGATCTTAATGTGACAGCTGTAGCAAGCTTCATTTTTTCGATGCAATTTTAATAGTTCCCTTACGCTAGTCGCTTCTCGAGTATTAGTTGGCAACGGTTCCACATCGGGAGGAGGGGGAGAGGGTGGAGTACCTAACACATTTTCCAGTACCCAGACTCCACGAATGACTGGCGAGGTTTCGACTCCGTTGGCTGTTGCAGTCATGATCCCAGGCTGAGTGAAAATGCCGCCACGCTTTGGATCATTTAATGATACTTTACGTAAGCGTTCGCCTCGTATTCCTTCTCTTCTGTAAATCCATTTTGCAAGGGTCTGATTCATGTATGTGTAGTCAGAGTCGATGAACTCTTCGATTTTACCATTAGCTTTAAGTATTTCCTCGAAATACATCGTGACTTGCCTTGCCAGCATAGGTTCAACTTTTAGGTTCTTATAAAATTGGAAGTCTCCGCCTGATGGAGGCATGTCGCCGAGTTTGTCGAGCCGAAGCCATGATGAAGGGAAATGACGAATGAAGGCTTGGGCCTTATTATCTTTGAGCATGCGATCGACTTGTTGCCTGCGTATGGCTGGATCGCTTAGCTTGCCGTCACGGGCCAGCGTAAATAGGATTTCATCCGGCATCGAAGACCACAAAAAGTAACTCATCCGATTTGCAATGCCAAACTCATCGAGACGACCTGGTTTTTCTCCAAGATAAAGAAAATGTGGAGAGCAAAGCATCGCCGCATAACCGTCTTGCATCGCTCGTATTAGTAGAGGAATTTCATCAGTTTTCTTTTGGTTTTTGGAATTGTCATGTAGCCCTTCGACTGAGAGTTTGGAGTGAGCCATGCCCGGGCCGCCCCATCCTGCACGGAAGCTATTGGGCTGGCCATAGCCAAAGTATTCGACCCGGATAGGGTGTTCACCGGGTTCAAGTTTGATTTTACCTTTCTTTAGTTGTGCTCCATGTAATCCATCATGTTCAATGGCTTTTTTCCCGTTGATCAGGATCCGCGCACCATCATCAGAAGCAATTTCAAAGATATAGTCTCCAGCCTTTGGCACATTTAGCTTACCCATGAAAACCATCCCGAATTGCTCCTTCATCTTAGAAACCTTCAAGTCCATTAGACCATTCGGGAGTGTGCCTTCTGCGACGGGCTTCAGAGTGTTAAAATCAGGCAGCTTTTCCCACAGCCCTTTATATACTCTATATTTTAGATCTTTAATTCCACCCGGTAACGTGACGACAGGTTCGACTTGCTGCTGTAGAACCATTTGCACGTAGGGTTCGACCGTTTCCTGACTCACTGGCTTACGAAATGCCCGTGATGCAAAATTGGTCATGAGCTTACGTATCTCATCCTCTTTGCCTGATCCACTTCCATAAAGGGCAGTATGACTTTTGGGTGGCCAGGTATCTATTATAGGTTCTAGGGTAAGGCTATGGATACGAATGTGTGGGCCCTGATATCCATTTTTAAATAGTTTTTCAGCCATTTTTATGGGCCATTTATCGTGTGCTTCTTTGTTGATCTTCTTGTCAGGGCGTGGACTGAATTCACTTGGTATTGTTTTCTCCACAATTACCTCTGCGCGGAACGCTCGATCCCATGGTCCGTTTTCCCATCCGATCCAAGGTGTCCATGTCTTGTCCATCCAGACCTCATGAGTGAATGTGTGCTTTTTACCGTCGCCTGGAATTGACCAAAGATTGACAGGGGTAGATGTTGGTCCTGCAATGCCACCATTCTTGGTATCGGCAATGTTCAGGCAAAGCTGATAAGGGTCCTTTTCATCGAGCTTGAACAATTCGCCCCAGGGGTGAGCCTGATTGTGAGCAGAAGCCTCGATGGTAATTCGGTACCGAGTGGCAACACCGACTCCACCCCTGACTTCCGTTGGAGCGAGTCGCCCAAACCGTTCATAGCCAGTGGCCATCATGTCATAGTTAGGATTTAATGTGCGAGATACAGATTCAATTATATGCCCTCCTTTGTCCTTAATTAAATGTCCTGCGAATTTGCGCGTCTCAATTTTAGGTTTGGCTTCAAGGCGAGTGGCTTGTGTTAACACTTCTTCTACAGCACCGAGGACTAGTTTCAGATAAAAATCAGACATGACCAGCTTGTCTCCAATATTAAAGAAGCCATCCTCTTCTTCGTCCTCTGGGAAGAAACGCAAGGGATCATTCCCAGTACGCTCTACACTTCCGTTACCATTATTATCCACTAGCCTGGACCCTGAAGCCCCGGGACGGTATTCTGCTCCGTTAAGATAAAGAAGGTCTCGAAATGTGTTGCGCAATTCCTGCCGGTTCAACCGACGGAGAACGGTTTGACCGCCAGTGCTGCGAGCCTTTTGATAGGCTAATTTAAGAGACTTGCTCAAGATTTCGACTATGGGTTTAACCTCGGCACGAGAAGGTTGTGGCTGTTTTTTGGGTGGCATTTCCCCGAGATTCAACTGGTCAAGGACACCCTGCCAGATTTCTAGGTTCTCATGCTTTGTAAGGTCCTTACCTAGCGTGTCGAAGCGGATATCACCTTTCTGTTTTTCTGCTCCATGACATTCAAAGCAATGCTGACTTAAAAAAGGAACTAGACCCTTTAGTGATTCGTCTGCCCTAGATTGCAAACAAAGGGTAAGGGAGATGATGGGCAATATGCGCTTTAATGAAAGAATCATGATAAGCAATTTTGCCGTTCTTTCTGCGTCCTTAGCAGTGTTCAATTCTTTTGCTATATCAAGACCATTCGAGACCAGTCAGTGGACCAGTACTTGAGCCGAAACGGTCTATTTCTAGGCCGCTTTGTTGAAGTATGGAAAGTAATAAATTCGCAGCAGGTATACGTTCCGGATCTGGCATTGGGTAGACCTTATGTTCTCCATGCTTGAAGCTACCACCGGCCAAGACGAGAGGAAGATTTTTTGTCTGGTGAGTTCCAGCTGCCATACCGCATCCATAAAGGATTGAAGTGTTATCAAATAGGGTGCCTCCATTAATAGGGTCCTCCTGTTTCTTTAAGAGGTCGATTAGGTAGGCCATCATGGAAATTTGGAATCCCTCGATTTTTTTTAATGCTGCTACTGGTTCGTCCCGTTCTCCATGATGCGAGAAACCATGATAACCTCCGTTGAGCCCGAAGTCGCCGTTGGCAAATCCACTAGAGCAGGTAATTGCCCGGGTCGAGTCGGTCTGAAGGGCCAGGGCAATGATTTCAATCATGGCTTTGAGTTGTTCCTCTGTTCCATTTCCGGGCTTAGGCTCAGCCACATCTGTCTTTGGCTTTGGCTTATTTAGCCAAGGTTCTTGCTGAGAGATTTTTTTCTCAAGGCTACGTACTGAGCCAAGATATTCTTCGAGCTTTTCCTGATCCTGCTTGCCGAGTTCTTTATTCAAGGACTTGGCTTGACCCATGACGACGTCGAGAATGCTATTGTGCCGCTTGAATCGATCTGCTTGTGAAATTTTCTTTTCGGCACTGTCTTCAAAAAACATAGCACGGTAAGCTTGTTGCATACTGACATTGGGTACCTGAACGCCTGTGCGGGTAAAGCTTAGAAGGTTACGTTCCCTGACTCCGAGCGTCATTGAGGAGAACCGTGTGGCAGCTCCATGATATTCGGCAAGTTTCTGGTCCAGGCTGATATTTCCTTCTTCATAATTATGAGCCAGTACTGGACGTACCCCACTAAGGAAGACAGGCACTCCCTGGTGGCCACCCGTAAAGCCATGATCTAGGTTTGAAAAGGTTGTAAAGTCTTTGCGGTGTTTTTCTAGAGGTTTTAGTGTTTCAGGAATGTCATAGTTTTTTCCAGCCTGCTTGGGATCCGGAAAGAAGGCTTTCTGGTAGACTCCATAATTGTTAGAAAGACATACGAATCTTTTTACTGGTTTTTTATTAACCGCTCCTTTTGCTTTCGGCATCAGAGATTCCATCATCGGCAATGCGATTGCAACTCCTGCACCCTTTAAAAAACGTCGTCTTTCCATTTTCATCGTATTTCAAAATTAATAGAAACTACTATTCAAATATACCCACAATGAGGTTTCTTGCCAATTCTGTATTTTTTCTTAAAAACTTAAATTTGAACGACTTTATAACAGATTAATTTTTTTCTTTGATAGAAAATTTCTCGTATCCGTTATCTTGAGCTATGTCGTAAGGAGCTTTTTTGAAAGGCCTGAAATGAAAATGGCAACTGCACTAATTGCCATTGAATACAAAAACAATCCAGAAAAGAGGACCAACAGTGCGAGAGGAATGTTCCCCAGAGTCCACCATTCGATTGGTGTTATAGATTTGCAAATTTGAAGCCATGGATCCATCAGTGGTTCCATAAAGAATATGGCTACCTCATTGAACAAAACCATGGCAAGACTTGAAAATAAAAAGACAAACCCTGTGACGAGGATCCATGTTTTTATCAAACGTCGGTGCATTTATACTTTGTACTACAAAGTATAAATTCGATCAAATCTTTTGATTACTTTTGTGATAGAGCAGGAGTATATCTGAGCAATATTTTATTAGCTCCTTGGACTTTGGACTCGAAGAGCAATCTTGATGCTAGGTTCAGTTGTGCCGTAATTTGCTTATTGCTCTCGAAATGTTTCCGAAGTTGATACAAATGGACTGGTAATCTTAGATCACTCGCGCCATAGGAAAATTTTTTATCGTTTGAGAATTTGCTTTGAATGCTCTCTAGGTATCGGTAGGCAAATTCTTTAGTTGGTTCAATCATCGTTCCTTCTCCATAATCATTCCAAGTAGCGATCTGAATTAATTCAGAATTACTTTCTAATGCCATTTCAAGAGTCTGATTGAAAGTCTTTCCTTTCTGGGAACCGAGGTAACCATAACTTTTGTGTAAGTTTGCTTGCTGGTAGATATCATGAAACTGAGGAAACACAGATGCGATAGTCGATCCATTTTGTTCACCTCTTGCATATAGGTCTCGAAGATATTGCTGCCATATTTTTGGGCTTATATTTTTACCACCATGTACCGGTGGCCAGCCGAATTCGCCTGCGTCATTGATTTGATCTTTTAAATGAGGGAGCGTGTATAGTTGTGGTATATTTGAGAGCCCGCTGATGATATGAGCCCACTGATGCTTTTTGAAGTGTTGTGGTCCAAATATGAGCAGGATCGGTTTTTCTTTGATTCGCATATATGCTGGATCAGCAAAAAAGTTTTGCTCAAGCCACTGGAATTCTTTTTTAGCGTAAGCTAATTCCTGAGCTTTTTTAATTTTGCTCCCATTGATCATATGTTTGACGGACTGGTCTTCATAACAAATGGCGAAATTTAGTCCGGCTTTTTTAATGTATTTAATTAAGCTCAGTGAATTGCGATGAATGGTCGCGTAGTCTCGGAAATTCTCAGTACCATACCAGTCAATAATGACTCCATTGATACCGGCAAACTTCATCAGGAGGACCTGGCACTCTAATAAGTCAGGGTCATTGGAGTCATAGGCTCCGATCAATGGTCTGTAATGCGAGGCGAGTTCGCGCTTACCTTTGGCTCCCAGATTGTCGGGCTTGAAATGGCCCATGGTCCAATGCCACCCCCATTGGCCACTAACAGATTTGGAAGCGTACCATGGCATGTAATGAACCATTATGGGCTTGGATGAAACTGCTTTATCCACTGCCAAAAGCGGCAATTTAAAGCAAAGCAAAAATGTTAATAAATACCGCATTTATTCCCCAAGTATCTTTCAGCTCATTTGTTAGCTGGTAAACGCATTTCCCGGTCCTCCTGCCGCCCTACACCTTTTAGTAATAGTTGGTCCTTGTGAACTTCGATTATTGAGTAGGCGTTTTCTGTAGTGTTGACCATGCCCTTGAGGGTTAGGTAATGGATCTTGTCTTTGGTTCCGTAGTTGCCTTCGTGGTTGTGGCCATTTATATAGGCCACAACGCAGGAATAATTACTCAATAATTCTGTGAGTACATTCGCGTTCCAGAGGTTATGAACGTTTGCTGGGTGGATGGGAAAATGGCAAAATAGAATTACTTTTTCGTCGTTTGTTGTGGCTTCTTCGAGTTTGTCTTTTATCCATTTTAGCTGTTTTTTTCCAACGGCTCCATTCCAGTTCGGAGTACCAGCTTTGAGGCTACGGTGGAAGGCAGCAGCGGCCTTTGTTCGCGGATCTTTCTTAGGATAGGCGTGGAGGCTCACATCATTTCCGTCCAGTGCCAGAAAGCGCCATCCCTTGTGAGTAAAATCATAATAGCGGTCCTTAAGCCCGAGTTGAGCTGGCACTAGTGCTTTCTTATCATCAGTTACGGAAAAATCATGATTTCCCAATACATGATAGTGAGGCGCCTTAAGACGGTTGTAGATGGGTGTGACTGTGGCGAAGCTCTTGAAGTCTCGATCAATGAAATCACCAAGATGAATCACGAAAGCCAAGTCCAGCTTGTTGTAGTGCTCGACACAATCACGGAGTTTTTGAGGTGAAAGGCTATATTTCCTAACTCCGCTTGTTTGGTTGCAGTATTGGCAGTCCGCAACGGCTCCGAAGCGGAATAGAGGCTTACTTGTAGGGTCATTTTCTGCGATTAGGGAACACGTACAAATTAACACAAGTGTGTATTGCGAAATAATTTTCAATATTGTTTTCGACATATCCGGGAAGTTTTTGCAAATAGCTTGTATTAAAATTGGGCTACTTCTAAGTTTTAAAGATGAAATTATTCTCACTCATATTTATCTTCTCAGCAACCTTAGTAATAGTCTTTTCACTTCCCACCTTAGCTGATGAAAAGAAGAAAAGTGAGTTTCTCGAAGATGGAAAAAATGAGAAGTGGATTCAGCTCTTCAACGGCAAGGACCTGACTGGTTGGACGCCCAAGATTCGCTACGAAAAGCTTGGAGAAGACAAGCGCAACACATTCTTGGTCGCTGACGGAGTCATCAAGGTCAATTACAAAAAATACGATGAGTTTAATCAGACCTTTGGACACCTCTTTTACAAGACTCCGTACTCCAGTTATCGTCTTCGTGTGGAATATCGGTTCCTAGGGGAACAGTTGAAGGGCGGTCCTGGATGGGCGTATCGTAACAGTGGCCTCATGCTACACGGGCAAGATCCCAAAACGATGAAGATCGATCAAGATTTCCCAAATTCGATCGAGGTACAATTGCTCGGTGGTAAGGGTGAGGGGAAACGCTCAACTCTTAACCTTTGCACACCCGGCACGGACGTTATTATGAATGAGAAGCCGCTCAAAAGGCACTGTATAAATTCCAAATCAAAAACTTACCATGGTGACCAGTGGGTGACTGCAGAGGTGATTGTGGACGGATCAAAAAGCTTCAAACACATCGTTGAAGGAAAAGTAGTTCTTGAGTATCAACATCCCCATTTAGACGATGGAACGAAGCTCGAAAGCGGAACGATTTCTTTGCAGAGCGAGAGTCATTCCTGCGAATTTCGCAAGGTCGAGTTACTGCCTCTAGATTAGGAGAGTCGATTGCTACTCACTTCAACTCCCTGATATTATCGCCGTAATCCAATTTAGATACCTCTTTAAATAAAGAGGTATGATTTATTTTATTAATTCATTAAGGCTTTTTTGATGATCAAATATACGCTTGATCTCCTTCGATGAGAGGGCTCGGTTGAAGCAGGCAAGTTCATCAAACAAACCCATATAATTTAAACCAATAAGAATACGGTGAGGTTTGCCTGTCCATGAGAATTTTTGATTCCATTCGGTAATAACTCCTTCATTTTTTCCATTGAGATAGAGGGTCGCCACACCATCTTTTTTTTTAGTGTTAAAATTTTCCCAGGTGAAGGCAACATGAGTCCATTTGTCGCTACTGAATGGATTAGATTTGGCTGGGACTAATGGCCTTTGTGGTTCCGGGATATCCTTATTTTCAGGATTCCAGACCGATTTGTCAGCGAATGCTCCGAGCCGGAAGGACCGAGGATTTCCATCCTTGGCGAAGTCCACGAAAAACGAAGCGTCGTTCCAGGTATTGGGTGTAATTTGAATCGGATCAACATAACCGGGATCTAGTCCATTGATTGGATCAACTTTCAGCCAAAACGAAACGCTACCGCTCCAGTTTTTTTCTGCAAAATGAAAATTCTTGGCACCATCATATAGCAACCACTTGGCATTGCGTTTAGTGAATAATAGAGCATCACCCGAAAGCCCTCTATCCTTAACCATACGTGACATTCCTTCGGTTTTATTGCCAAGTTTAGGCTCTTTGTTAATGAGAGTGAAAAGACGCTTGTCACCGTGACTAATATCAGCATCGGTCCCACCATCAAAGGATGCATAAAATGTTAGCGCTGTCTTAAGAGACAAGTCTTCCGATTGACCTGTGGTCATTAAAACAGTGAATAGTAATCCAGGGACCAACCGAAACAATGAGATGAGGATATTATTTTTTTTCATTCTAAAGAGAAATTGAATTCATTGATTGTGATTAGAATCCTTTTGATCTGTCAAACTCTCGGTGAATTTTAATTCTTGGAGCTATTTGAAGCGGTCTTCATTTGCGGCATTTTTGCATCTACTTCCTTGCGCCAGTCGTGAAGCATCTTCAAAAGTTTCTTAGTCATTTCCGGTTTTGACTTAGAAAGATCGTTCTGTTCGCCAAGATCGTTTTGCAGGTCGAACAATTGGACGGTTCCGTTTTCAAAGTATTCCAGCAGTTTATAGTTACCCAAGCGAATCGCTCCGCCCGGGCTCTGATATCCGTGATTACTGTAGTGAGGGAAGTGCCAGTAAATGGCTCCACGTTCATGCTCTTTGCCCTTAAGAGCAGGCACAAAACTTTTTCCGTCTACATGTTGCTTGGGCAAGAGAGGCAGGCCTAGCATTCTCAAAAGGGTCGGGTAGTAATCGGTTCCGGTAACTACTGCATGAGACATGGTATTGGCTTGGGTTTGTCCTGGCCAGTGAACAATCAAGGGCACACGCAAACCGCCTTCATAGTTCCATCCTTTAGCACCTCGTAAGGGAAGATTGGATGAAGCGAAGCGACTATTAAGCTGTTTTCTAGGATGATTGATTCCTCGATACTGGTTCGAAGCGGACATGCCGCCGTTGTCGGCTGTGAAGATGACTATGGTGTTTTCAGCTAATCCGAGTTCATCAAGTTTGGCCCGAATCTTTCCCAGACTTTCATCCGTGGCTTCAAGCATTCCGGCAAACTCGACGTTATCCTGCTTTTGCTTTACCCACCACACACGCTTGTCTTGGTGTATCTCCAAGGAGTCCTTTCCTTCAAGCTTCTTAAGGTCGTCCTTGGAAATCGCAGGACCATCCGGATTGGGTTCCAGAATATATTCTGGCCCTTTTTGCTTTGGCATTCTTACAAGTTTCTTTTGATATTTTTCAACTAGATCCTTACGACCTTGAATCGGATCGTGAACTGCAAAGTGTTCGAGATGGACAAAGAAAGGTCGGTCCTTGTTTCGTTCAATGAAGTCGATCGCGGCATCAGTAAGCTTATCTGTATAGTAATCTCCCTTTTTAGCAGGAAGAGTTTTCTCGTATTGCTTTGAGAATGGATAGTAATAGGAGCGTACCCAGCCGGTAATGGCTTCATCGAATCCGTAGGTCTTGGGATCTTTACGCAGATGCGCCTTTCCATAGTTCGCAGTAGCGTATCCGTGTCGCTTCAACGTTTCTGCCAAAGTGATTTCTTCGTCAGGCAGTGACATTAGTTTTTTGGCACTATGGAGCTTCTCAAAATTCCGTTCGGGGCGACCACCTAACCATTCAGTCAAATCGGTGCGCGCGGGATATTTTCCAGTCAGAATACTCGCCCTGCTAGGGGAGCAGACATGACAGGTCGCGTAGGCGTTATCGAACCGAACCCCTTGCTTGGCCAATCGATCGATGTTTGGTGTTTCGTGGAATGTACTACCATAGCAGCCCACATCGCTCCATCCGAGATCATCGACTAAGAAAAAGACGATATTGGGTTTCCGATTATTCTCCTCGCCTAAGGTAACGTTACCAGAAAACGAAGCTAGCAGAATCGATGTGATTATAAGCGTTGAAATTTTCATTGTTTGTCTGTGATTTGGCGCCCATAGATACACTGCAGGCACCATCGTGCATTGTTTAGTTTAAATAGATTCAAAACAAGGCTCAGTAGTGGTTATCACATCAATGATATCATCAGCCAAATTGAAACGGTAATGGTGCACCGGATCATCAATCAGATGTTTGATCAAACTATTTTGTTGCAGATACTCCAGATATTCCGAACCTGTATGGTGACAAAGATTTTGACCGGCTACTTCCTCCATTTTACCTGAGGCTGGATGTGCATAAGATTCATCGGTAACCTGATGGGCCAAAATGTTTGAAAAAACTACCCGCACACGTCGACTTTGATCAGTCACCTCTATTGGGCTGGCATCAGGAACTGTCCCTTCTCCATCAATGGAAACATTTTCAGAAACAGAAGATACACACCCTTCAATCATCTCGACAACCAAACGAGCTCCCACATAATCCAATCGTTCTAAAAACCACCATTCTGATTGAGCGAGTATAGTTTTCATTGTGACTTAACTTTAGGGTCATGTGAATCCTCATTTATTTTAATCCTTCAGATGTTTTACCACCGTGTTTATGGATCAATTTTGCAATTTCTTCGTGTTCCTCTTTGAGTGCCATGTCCAATGGGCTCCCCGCAATAGACCAAGCATTGATGTTCGCCTTTTCTTGAATAAGAAAGGTAACCAAAGGCTTATTGCCTGCTCTAACTGCTTTATGTAGAACCCTAAATGAACCCTTTCCAAGTACACAATCAATATCAGTTCCATTCTCTAGGCATTGCTTTACTGCATTGAGATTTCCCTCTTCAGCTGCCAAATGAAAATCTCCGATCGCTTTCAGCTCTTTATAAGTGATTTGTCTTTGAAGTAATGGATCTGAGAATTGAGATTGTTCCTTTATTGGAAGTTTAGTCACATAGGCATAAAAAGCACCCATCGGAGTACCAGTGCTATCAGTAAATTTGGCCCAAAGTTCATCTCTACCCTCTTTAAGTTTAATTTTAAAGGTGATCCCTTCATCGCTTTCCTTGACCGGAAGAACTAGTTCTTTACCACCTAATTTCAGGTGAGCCTTGACGGCTGCAAATGGTTTTCCTGCTGCTGCTCTGAAAGGTTTTACACCAGGCACATCGGCTCCCGCTTCGAGTTCTGCGGTGATAGCTTTACCTGCTTCTTTTGGCCAGCGCCTCAGTTCCACAGTATAATCTCCAGCACTTTTGATATCTACAGCCCAAAAGCCTGTATTAGAAGGTTTTTTCTCAGCATTGCGAATGTGACGTTGATTCCATGGCGTGCTTCCATCAGCAATCCAGTCGTGGCAGGTCAATGTTACTGGGTTTGCTAGGGGGGCATCAGCTCCGAGGTAAATGGCAGTCGGTTGGCCGAAGGTCGGGACGATTTCTTTCCACCACGCATCATAAAACTTTGTGAGGCGCGCTACTACTTTAGGGTTTGCGTTGGCGATGTTTTTCTTCTGTCCTGGATCAGCATTAATATCATAAAGTTCTTTCCCGTTTACGAGTCGCCATTGGTCAGTCATTACTGAACTTTTACGCCACTTAATCGGGTCACGGACTCTCTGTGAGTCTGTAACAAGGATACGGTCTGGCCATTTTTTAACGGCTCCATCAATGAGTGGCCGGACATTCATACCGTCAAACTTAACACCTTTAGGAGCTTGAACTTTACAGTAATCAATGAGTGTTGGAACAACATCTACGTAAGAGGTGATTGTGTCTACGTCCCGTCCCTTATTGAGACCTCCCTTTGGCCAATGCATGAAGAAAGGAACACGGTGCCCACCGTCATATTCACTTCCTTTGCGACCACGCATCCCATTATTGTGAATATTTGCACCGCTTGATGTGCCGTTATCAGTCGTGAAGATGAAAATGGTATTTTCTGCGAGGCCTTCATTTTTAAGAAAAGCTCTCATTGATCCAACGTTTTCATCAATATTGGCGATCATTCCAAGAAAGTTACCGACATTAACTCCCTGCTTAAGATAGGGTTTACTGAACTTTTCAGGTGAATGCATTGGTCCGTGCGGAGCATTGGTACAGAGATACACAAGGAATGGTTTTTCGCTTTTCTTTACTTTACGAATGAAGCGCTTGGCATAATCAAAATATACATCGGTACAGAATCCCTTTACTGGAACCGCTTTACCGTTATGGAAATAGGAACCGTCAAAGTATGCGTTGTCCCAGTAGTCTGGGGTCTGCCCCACACCGCCACCACCGTGCCTTAGCACTTCTTGGAAGCCCCTGTCTTCGGGCCTGTAAGGATAGTTGTCACCGAGGTGCCACTTTCCGAACATGCCCGTATGGTAACCGCTGTCACCAAAGATCTTACCGATTGTTACTTCATTATGACGAAGCATAGAACGGCCCATGATCGTGTGCCAGACACCGGTACGGTTCGTCCAATGACCGGTAATTAGTGCGGCTCGGGTCGGTGAGCATGTAGGCGCCACATGGTAATCGGTGAGTCTAACGGATTCGCCGTGCAGTCGATCCAAGTTAGGTGTCTTAAGGATCGGATTTCCATGACACGAAAGGTCTCCGTAACCCTGATCATCAGTCAGAACGATAACAACATTAGGCTGGTCAGCTCCGAGGCTTGGGAAAATTGCCAGAAACAGAGAAAAGAGTGCGAGTAGATAAAGTTTTGTTGCTGAAGATTTCATAAATGACCCTGAAGATAGGCCAAAAATGGTATTTCGCACGTTCCTTAGATTTTATCCATTAACCTGAGGTAATTCTGTGAAAAAACAGGGTTTTGTTAGGTTTAATTATGATTTATCATTCGTACCTATGCACGAACGTAAAGTCATTGAGATAGGATGTGGAGAATGGGGATTCCGCAATTTACCGATGCGCGAGCATTTTGAAATTGCCCGGGACTTTGGTTTTAAGTGGCTTGAGTTTGGAATTGGCGGGGATCAGACTGGTCGCCTTTCTGAGTTTCCAGAACCAGATGAGATAGCAGAGTTTAAGGCTCTGAATGAGGAATTTGGTATAGCGACTCCGTTCTGTTGCATAGAGAACGATTTTACCCTTGCCGATGAAAATGATCACTTGGAGGTGCTGGAGAAGTCCAAGAAACAGATTCAGGCAGCAGCAGATTGTGGTGCCAAGCAGGTTCGACTATTTGCTGGATTTACACCTGTTGAGAAAGTTAGTTCGGAGATCTGGGACCGGATGATAAAGGCCTTCTGGGATGCTGATCAATTGTGCGAGGGGTTAGGATTGACTATCGCTATTGAGACTCATGGCGGAATTACTTTTGATGAGGATGAATCCGCTCATCATTTTAACTCAGTCTCTACCGATCCTGAGTCTTTGATTCGGCTAATGGAACAGTTACCACCTAGGGTCGGATTCAATTATGATCCGGGTAACATAAAAGCGGTCCGTTCCGAAGACAAAAATTGCTGCCTAGATCTCATTAATGATCGTATTAATTATTGTCACCTTAAGGACTGGACAAGGAAAGGTGAAGGATGGGTAGCGGTTGCCATTGGTGATGATGATCTGGATTATGGGCCACTATTCGAGAATATGAAGTATGACGGGGTATGCCTGATCGAATATGAACCACTTCACGATTCCAGAGACGGGATCCGCCGCAGCCTAGATTACTTACAACGAATAGAGGAGGGAAGCCAAGTTCTGAAGTTCCAAAGATGAGGAATCGAACCGTCATTCTTGGGGCGATCTTATGCCCTATCCTATTTATAGCTTTCCAGCCTAATGTTGAAGCTGAGGAAAAGTTCAATGTTTCCGAAGAGGACAGAAACTACTGGGCATTTCAGCCCGTGAACACGACTAACCATGAGAATTCTTCAATTGATTCGATAGTTGATGAGGCAATCAAGACTAATGGATTGGTTCAGAACAGTTCTGCTGACCGGAAGGTTCTTATCAGAAGGGCTTACTTTGACTTAATTGGCCTGGTACCAACATATCAGGAAATTAAAGCATTTGAAGCGGATCCTTCTAGTACAGAAAAAGCTCTATCATCTTTAGTTGATAAATTATTAGCCATGCCCGAATACGGAGAACGTTGGGGACGTCACTGGCTGGATGTGGTCCGATACGCTCAAACCAATGGCTATGAGAGGGATGACGAAAAACCAAATGCCTGGAGGTACCGTGATTACGTTATTAAAGCATTTAACACGGACAAGCCTTATGACCGGTTCGTTCTTGAGCAGCTGGCAGGAGACGAGCTCATACTGGAAGCTTTTAATAAGGATAAGCTATTCGTGGAAGGTGGGGACGAAGGGCTCATAGCTACTGGATTTTATAGACTCGGCGTCTGGGACGATGAACCTGATGACAAGAAGGCGGCAGAATATGATGGCCTTGATGATATATTGCGAACGACAACAGAAACTTTCCTTGGACTGACTACTGGTTGTGCGCGGTGCCATGACCACATGTTTGATCCGATATCACAGAAAGATTATTATTCGATGTTGGCATATTTCAGGAATGTCAGAAACTATGCAAAACCCAGTGACAAGGGAATTATTCTGAGAGCCATCAACGGAGGCAAAGCTCTGAGTGTTAGTGAGCACGGGAAGGAAGCGCCTGAGACTCATGTGTTAATTCGTGGTGATGCATCTAAGCCTGGCCTCAAAGTTAAACCCATGATACCTAGTATCTTTTCTACCGTTGGGCCTGAACCGGAACCAACTGAAAATAGTTCAGGACGGCGCTTGGCCCTTGCTAAATGGATCACAGAGCCTTCCAATCCACTGACGTCTAGGGTCATGGTAAACCGCATTTGGCAGTATCATTTTGGAAAGGGTATTGTGGGAAGCCCAAATGATTTTGGGCGCGCAGGTGAGCCCATATCAAATCTTCAACTTTTGGACTGGCTAGCCACTGAATTTGTCCAAAGTGGATGGTCCATTAAACATATGCACCGAGTCATTATGAATACTAGGGCTTACCGAAGATCTTCGGATCCTAATGGTGATAATGAAGCGAAGGATCCAGATAACGTGCATCACTGGAAAATGAATCTTAGGCGTTTGGAGGCTGAAACGATCAGGGACCGTATTCTCCAGATAAGTGGCCAGCTCAATCAAAAACGAGAAGGTCCCAGTTTCTATCCTGCATTGAATGGTGAGGTAGTAGCGGGCGCGTCAAAACCTGGTCGCGGTTGGCGTTGGTCAAGTGAAGAGGATCAGAAACGGAGGAGCGTCTATGCCTTTGTCAAGAGGACCATGGTATATCCTTTCTTCGAACTTTTTGATTATGCAAATACTGAGGGCTCTCTGGGGACCCGGCCGCAAACGACTGTTGCTCCGCAGGCCTTACTGATGCTGAACAGTGAACTCATTGCTGAAAGTGCCACCCTCATTGCAAAACGTGCTATTGCCAGTAAAGATCCTGTCGGTGAAGCTTTTCGTATTGTATTGGGTCGGGATCCGATTACTGCGGAGCGGAGCATGGCGAAAAGTTTTTTGAGTAATCAGCAGGAAAAACAAAAGCCATTGAAGGGACAAATACGATTTAGCCCAGACTATTCGTCGGCATATTTCAATGAGTATCATAAGATTCTACCCGCCAAGCAATTTCTAAAAGGGCCTGCTTTTGGGTGGGATTATTTTAAAGGAAAATGGACAGGAGGCTATGAGGGGATACTCAGGGCCGAGCGTGACTGGCCTGCTTTTGCTTTGTTTCAAATGGACTCTACAGACTTTAAAATCAGTGGCCAAATGCATTTAGACGATATTACGGAAAGGGTATCAATTTTACTGAGGGCCCGTCCAAGAGGCGATGAATTTGATGGTTATGCGGCAATAATTGATGCCGTTTCCAATGAGATTATCTTAAAACGTTACCAGAAAGGTAAATCTGAAATTCTTGTAAAGGTATCTGCCGGTGACTTGAGAAGAGGCTTCTTGGATTTCACAGTAGAACTGATTGAAAATAGGATTGGGTTTAAGGTTTTTGGTCCAGTAGGATTTGATGCCGTAAATATTTATACAAAAGATGAAAAAGCGATCACAGGCCAGGGCCGCTTTGGTGTCAGTTCGTGGGGAGGGAATGTGACCTTTGATAGGCTTTCGTTTGAACATAAAGGAAAAAAATATCCCATCATTCGAATAGATCATTCGGATTCTGATTTGATCAACAATGACAAAAAAATTGTACTTAAGGAAGACCCTACAATTATTCAAAGAAGATCAATGGCGGAATTTTGTTCGCTTTTATTGAACCTCAATGAATTTGTTTATGTTGATTAAGGATAAAGAATTTGAAAAAGGAACTTTAATGAGAAAAATCACATCACATCTGGAAGAGCATAGCCGAAGAAAATTTCTTAAATCTTTTGGGAATTCGATGGCCGGCCTTTCTCTGTCGGGAATTTTTTCTGGGCACCAAGTCTTTGGTGCGGCTCCGGCAAGTTCTCTCATTAATCCCATGGCACCAAAGCCTCAAGACTTCGCCGCCAAAGCCAAAGCATGTATTTTTCTTTATATGTATGGGGGACCTTCACAAATGGACCTCTTTGATTATAAGCCGGAATTACAAAAGAATGATGGTAAAGAAGTCAATATGGAGATTAGACGTGGGGATCTGCGCAAATCCAAACTCCTGGCATCAAAGAGAAAATTTAATCAGTATGGTGATTCGGGCCAGTGGTGTTCAGATGCTATTCCTAACATAGCGAAGCACATGGATAAGCTTGCTGTTATCAAGTCGCTTTATATGGATTCCTTTGCTCATGGTTCTGCTAATCTGCAAATGAACTGTGGCCGAATATTGCAAGGTCACCCCTCCTTAGGTGCGTGGGTAGCTCATGGGCTGGGCACAACGAATCCTAATCTCCCAGGCTTTGTCGTCATGCTTGATGCCCGGGGCGGACCAATTCCTGGAGCAGCTAATTGGGCCAGTGGCTATATGCCGGCCGCTTATCAGGGGACCATTTTAAGATCCAAAGGCAATCCAATACTGAATCTCAACCCTCGCTCAATGATTACGCACTCCATGCAGGGAGATAAGATAAACGCTATCAATGCTTTCAATAAAATGCACCTTAATGGTAAGGAGTCATATTCTGAACTGAGTGCCCGTATCGCTAGTTATGACCTTGCCTACCAGTTGCATACGTCTGCTCCGGAAGCCCTTGATATTTCCTCTGAAGATGAAAAGACTAAAAAACTATATGGACTTCATATGGGCAAAGGTGAGCATAACTTGTCGATTCCGACTTCACACTTTGGCCGTCAGTGTCTGATCGCGCGTCGCTTAATTGAAAAGGGAGTCCGTTTTGTTCAGCTATATTCTGGGGGTGGGCACCAGCAACAGAACTGGGACGCTCATAATGGCGCTGAAGAAAATCTCAGCATTCATTGCCCCGAAATTGATGTTCCGGTTTCCGGGCTACTTGAGGACCTTGATCGACGCGGGATGCTTGAAGAAACGCTCGTTGTGTGGGGAGGAGAGTTCGGTCGTCAGCCCGTTTCTCAGGGAAATAACGGCGGTCGAGACCATAACCCGAAAGGATTCAGTTACTTTCTTGCCGGGGGTGGTGTCAAGGCAGGGACAAGTTACGGAGAAACGGATCCACTGGGCCATGAGGCCGCAGTGAATAAGCACCACGTTCGTGACCTCCATGCAACCATCCTGCATCTCATGGGTTTAGATCATGAAACACTCACCTATCATTACGGTGGATTGGATCAGAGGCTGACAGGAGTCGTGCCTGCTGAGGTAATACGTGGGGTCCTAGCCTAGCCTAGGGCCTGCAATTTATAATTCCCTTATAAAACAATAAAGGACCTATTATTTAAGCGGAAAAAGGGAGCATTATTTTTATGGATCAGGCTTACTTTCCAAATAATACGCAGATCGGTCCAGGAACACTGATGATATTGCGTGTCGGAAAGCTGAGTTCTCCTGTGCTCTGATCAATCTTATGGACAGCCACAGTATTTGAATGGGCTCCTGCCGCAAATATCCATTTTGATGAGGGGTCAATATTAATGTTGCGCGGCCAAGCTCCCCGGATCGACTCCACTTCAGTGACTGTTAATTTTCCTGTCGAGGGCTGCGCTTTATAGCATGTGATGCTGTCATTACCACGGTTCGAGGACCATACAAATTTACCATTAGGATGGACAAGAATTTCAGCGGCTGAGTTAAAGGTTTCCTTTGCCTTTACTGCATCGGGTAAGGAAGGAGTCGTAGTTAGTCTTTTTGCTTTTCCCGTGCCCTTATCATAAGCGAAAGTTGTGACCGAGAGAGAAAGTTCATTGAGCAGATAAATGAATTTTCCATCGGCAGAAAAACGCATGTGTCGTGGACCGCCTCCTGGCACGCTGGCCGCGAGCGCATGTTTAGTGATGGAATTTTGATCAGCGCTGACTTTGTAGATGTGGATATTATCTGTTCCAAGGTCAGGAACGAATGCGTATTGACCGTCCGGTGAAAAGCCACACCAGTGAGGATGCGGAGAATTTTGCCGATTACCTACTACTTTTGAGCCTCCATCATGATCTATCACCACAGATTGACCCAGTTCTCCATTTTTATTTAAAGGAAAAAATGCTGTAGATCCACCACCGTACTGGGCAGTTAATAGGAACTTGCCCGAAGGATGTACCGCGACATGTGTTCCTCCTCCGTCCCTGACTAACGAAGTAGTGAACTTTTCTAAAGAGCCGTCTTCCTTAACATGAAACCCTGCCACGCCGGGGCCCCCATCAATGCCGGCCACTGCATAAATTTTTGTTCCGTCAGGGTGCCAGGCAAGGAAACCAGGCCCGTTGATTTCAGCGGCCACAGATGCTTGAGATAATTTGCCGCTCTCGGTATCAAACTTAGACATGTAAATGCCCTTTGAGCCGCGGCCGCCTGTCCCGAAATAGACATCAATTTTTTCAGCATGTAGCGGTGTTTCAAGGAACAGAATAATAGATAGTAGGAATAGTAATCTTTTCATGATGATTTTTATTTCAGGAGTGGTTTAACTTTGGATTCCAGTAATTGAAGGTCAAGTTGACTGTTTTTCTTAGGGTAGGAATTTTTCAGTAAGTACCAGTTCTCGGTGAAAGATGCTTTCTGCCCTGGCTTCATTGTTTCCATTGGGCCGATAGGCTCTAGTTCACAGGCTGGGACCCAGTCCTTTTTGGGGTACCAGATCGATAAGGTCAGTCCCGCTATTTCTCCATAGAGCCTTTTTGGGAAAGTTTTATATGTCTTCACAAAGGCCAAGTCATTTGGCATTTGATAAGCAAACCATCCTGCAAAACTATCAAATCCAAGTTTAGGCTCGGTTGGGGGCCCGAGGATTTCTATAAAGTTACCCCGTTTGCGAATCATGGGGTCTTCAGGAAGGATCAGCATTTCATCCCTGCCTCGCATCATGATATAACCTTTTGGAAATCTTTGGTGTTCAGGCGAAAGAGGCACTACTCCGATCCCACCATGAATTGCGAACATTCGGCCCCAGTGACACCATCGTTGGGTCTTTTGAGAAATATTTTCCATGGTCTGGGTGCATACAAGATGGGAAGAATCATCAGCAAGAACGAAATCCCTAATTAATCGTATGCCAGCGTCTGAAGCTTCCTTGCTAATGAGTCTGGCCTTCCGGGGTCCAGTAATTTTAGCTTCCCATACCCCTGACCATAACTCTGATCTTTTAGGGATCAGATATTCGGGACCTATATCAAATCGGCCGGCAGAGGATGGTTTTTTATTACCGTTCGGAGTCCATTCAGATTCATCAGGGCCAATGAATAATGATTCTTTACCATCTTGACTATAACTTAGTACTCGTCCGCCGACATGATGACCCAATATTGCAACAGTTCCTACCGAATTACGCAGTTCTATGCAGTCAGAGTAATTAAGGAATTTTATTTTGCGGGCCCCTGGTTCTGCTTGGGATCTTAGAATTTGAATTAAGAGGCAACTTAAAATGAGAATGTATCGTGCTAGCATTATTTAAATGAATTCAAATTATATTAAGGGTTAACTAAGCAAAATCCGCTCAGTTAAATAAGTTAAGCTGAGGAGCCTGAGATTCCGGAAGTTTTTTTGGAGCCTTTTTCTTGGTAACTTTTTTCGCAGGTCTTTTTTTGCTTTTTTCTTCTTCGGGTCTGGCACTTGTTTCTTCCAGGTGAGCTAAAATACTTTTGGACCTTTCAATAATATCCGCGGGAAGACCCGCAAGCCTAGCTACCTGTATTCCATAGCTACGATCGGCACTACCTTCGACAATTTTTCTCAGGAAAATGATTTTGTCATTATGTTCTCGGACAGCAACATTAGCGTTGCCGACACCTTTTCGGCTTTCAGATAGCGCGGTGAGTTCGTGATAATGAGTAGCAAATAGTGTTCTACAGCCAATTTTGTCATGTAGATGTTCAGCTACTGCCCATGCAATACTCAGACCATCAAACGTTGCAGTTCCACGTCCAATTTCATCAAGTATTACCAGTGAGCTTTCTGTAGCATTATTTAGAATGAGGGCCGTTTCATTCATTTCGACCATGAAAGTGGATTGACCTCGTGCCAGATCATCGCTTGCGCCTACTCTGGTAAATATTCGATCAACTAGTCCAATTTCGGCACTCTTTGCTGGAACGAAGCTTCCGATTTGCGCCATTAAGGTCAATAAAGCAACTTGTCGAATATAAGTCGATTTTCCTGCCATGTTGGGGCCGGTAAGAATGATCAGGCGGGTTCCATCGGCATTAAGTTCCGCGTCATTAGGGACAAATTTTTCATCGACTGTGCTTTGATCTAGGACTGGATGTCTTCCTTCTACGATCTTTAATTTTTTTCCATTGCTTATTATTGGGCGGCAATAGGCAAATAGGCGTGCTGTTTCGGACAGGCTTACCAACACATCAATTTCAGCAAGAGCATCAGCCGTGTCCTGCAACTCATCAAGGCTCTCAAGAGTTTTGTCGCGCACTTTAATAAATTCATCGTATTCAAGTTGCTTGGCTCTTTCGTCCGCTCCTAAAATTTTGTTTTCAACTTCTTTCAGTGCAGGAGTGATAAAACGTTCTGCATTTGCAGTAGTTTGTTTACGAGTGTAATCCTCGGGAACATTTGAAAGATTAGCTTTGGTTATTTCAATGAAGTACCCAAAAACATTATTGTATTTAACTTTGAGAGACTTGATGCCGGTCCTTTCCGCTTCTTCATTTTGAAGTTGAGCTATCCATTGTTTACCCTCAGTGGATGCGCCTCTTAGTTCATCGAGCTGTTCATTGTAACCGTCACGAAACATGCCACCATCTTTGAGGGTTGCCGGCGGTTCATCTGCGATTGCGCTTTCAAGTAATTCAATTAATTCTTTAAATTCGCGCATTCTGATTATGAGCTCGGAGGCAAGTGAACCGCCATCTAAAGCTGTTAAATGATCTTTTGCTTCGGGAATAGCGAGAATTGATTTTGCTAGTGCCTGCAGATCTCTTGCATTGCCTGATCCTCCACTCAATCTACCTACTGTTCGCTCAATGTCCCTGACTTCAGATAGGGAATCGCGAATTTTGGAAAGTTGAAAAGGGGAAGAAACGAGGGATTCAATCAGGTCATGCCTAGAAGTTATAGTCTTCTCGTCGCGGAGTGGGTTCAGAATCCAGGCCCTTAATTTTCTAGCACCCATAGGTGTTTTGGTTCTGTCCAGCGACCCTAAGAGAGTGTGCTGACGGCCTATCCGATGTTCTACCAGATCAAGGTTGCGGGCGCTTGAAGCATCAATCAGAACATGAGCATTTGGTTGGTAAACCGATAAGTTCCTGATGTGGTTGACATTACGGCGTAGAGTCGTTGTTACATAATGATATACTCCACCAGCAGCTGAGATTCCAGGTCCCATCCCTGCACAACCAAAACCATCCAAGGAATGGGTGCCAAAATGCTCAAGCAATCCTTCTTCAGCTTCATCTATCAAAAATGAATAACTTTCGTAGGGAATAGCATTTTCATCGATATGTCCGAATCTTTCATTCTGCTCGTCAGAATAAATAATTTCTGATGGGGAGAGCCTACTCAGTTCATCTTCGAGTTCCTCGATGACGGTAAATTCTGCTATTCTGAAATGTCCTGTCGTGAGGTCCAAGGCAGCGAGTCCGTAACGGCGATTGCTAAAGTAGATGCCCGCGAGAAAATTGTTGCGGTTTTGGTCCAAGAGGTTCAAATCATTGACCGTTCCTGCACTAATGATTTGTGTAACTTCGCGTTTAACTATTTTACCAGGCTTGACCTCACCTACCTGTTCAGCAATAGCAACTCGCTTACCTGCTTTAACTAATTTTCCGATGTATGATTCTGCGGCATGGTGCGGAACTCCACACATGGACATACCGTTACGTTTAGTGAGCGCCACTCCTAGGAGTCCGGCGGCTTCCTTTGCATCATCCATAAACAATTCATAAAAGTCACCGAGTCGAAAAAACAATAGAGCATCATCAGGAAGACTTTTCCTGATCGAGGTATACTGTTTTAGCATTGGAGTCATATGACAGGAGGCCCAATAAAAAGGACCTTTTTATTGTAGGAACCGAGTCAGAAAATTGAAGCCAGAAAGTAAAAAAGCGGAGAGCGAGCTAAAATAGAGGCCTTTTCAATTTCTATTTGGCTTTTGATGTTTTGACCTCTGCTTTTCTCAGCACTGTTGATTTGCCATTCCCATCATTAAGACAGATATAGCCTGGGCGAACCGTTGACAGGATCCGAGCGGGGTTCTTTTTGGTGCCCTTGGGCCCATCAATTATTTCAATCTTATCTTTGTCTTCGGTGTCGATCTGATCTTTTTCCTGAGGAGAAAATAATTCCACATTGTGACTGGAAAGAACGGCCAAGAGAGAATTATGGATTTCTTCTAATGAACTGATCAGATGCGGCTCCCCCTTTTTATTTGTAGATGAAATTATCTTTTCTAAGTGATCAATTTGTTCAATGACGGATACTCCGAAAAGATGAACGGTTCCCCATTCAGGCGTCACTGCCTTTGAGAGTGTTTTCTTTTTATCTTTGAGACTCTCAACCTCATCCTCTACAAGATCTTTATCTTTTTGCGACTGCTGAAGTTGACCCTGAACCTTTTTTAATTTGGTTTGCAATGAACCGAGTTCACCGGTCCGGGCATCCAGTTTTTCTATTTCACTACGTACTGTGTGATATTTTTGTGCCTTAACCTCATAGTCATTGGTTTCTTCTTTGAGACGGCTAGAGAGTTTTTCTAATTTTTCAATTTCAGCCTCTAGAGCAGAAGCTTTTTCTTGCCGCTCTTTTAGTTCGGAACTGATTATTTCATGTTGGTTACGAACGTCATTCAAGCGCCGCGATTCTGTCGCAAGGTTGCGGATGTCATTTTGAAGCCTTTGAAACTCACGTTTGGTTTCTTCCAACGAAACTCGTTCTTTGCGTTCTTTGAGTTTTATTTCACTGTATTCTTCAAGTACCTGATCGAGTTTTGATTCCGCATTTTCAAATTCTGCATTGTGTTTTTCAATGCGCTCTTTTTCTTTATTTAGATCGATTACCTCTGAGGCAATTTCATCACGTTCGATTTTTCTCTCTCTGAGGTCTTTTACTTGCGAATCGAGTTGGTTTTCTTCCTCACGGTAATTTGCAACACTCTCTTTTGTCTTTATAAGAGTTGAATTTGTTTCTTCAAGTTTCTCGCTAAGATTAGTTAGGTTAGAATTATTTTCTTCAATGAGCTTTGTAGTGGATTGCAGCTGATCCTCTTTATCTTCCAGTTCACTACTGATTTCCTTGAGAATTGATTTTTTGGTTTCTAGATCAGCCGTTTCTGCAGTCAGTTTGCTAATGTCTTCGAGGAGTTGAAGCTGTACCTCCTTGTGCTCCCCTATTTCATTTTCAAGACGATCATATGCAGAGAGCGTCTGAGAAAGCTCTTCTTGTCTCAGCGTTACCTCGGATTGAGTTTGCGTAAGTTTCTCGCTAAGATTAGTTAGGTTAGAATTATTTTCTTCAATGAGCTTTGTAGTGGATTGCAGCTGATCCTCTTTATCTTCCAGTTCACTACTGAT
>PVBE012457547.1_pt1 | contig 31515 bp, 28 predicted proteins | sample 1631181 | NCBI WGS metagenome assembly PVBE01 (sample SAMN08397723, study PRJNA350692) | Marine metagenome, whole genome shotgun sequencing project. | isolation source: water | place: Pacific Ocean | collected 2012-04
CGCCCGCGACTTAACGCTTGCCGCGGCCGACGGAAAGATCGACCCCGTGGTCGGCCGCGACGAGGAGATCCGGCGCACCATCCAGGTGCTTTCACGACGAACCAAGAATAACCCCGTCCTCATCGGCGAGGCCGGCGTCGGCAAGACCGCGATCGTCGAGGGCCTCGCCCAGCGGATCGTCAACGGCGACGTGCCCGAGACCCTCAAGGGCAAAAGGCTCATGGTCCTCGACCTCGGCGCCCTGGTGGCGGGGACCAAATTTCGCGGCGACTTCGAGGAGCGCCTGAAAGCGGTGTTGAGCGAGATCTCGGCCGCAGAGGGCGAGATCGTTCTGTTCGTGGACGAGATGCACACCCTCGTCGGCGCGGGCGCCGCCGAAGGTGCGATCGACGCTTCGAACCTGCTCAAGCCGGCGCTCGCGCGCGGCGATCTGCACTGCGTCGGCGCGACCACGCTGAACGAGTATCGCGCCCGCGTCGAAAAGGACGCGGCGTTGGCGCGCCGGTTCCAGCCTGTGTTTGTCGCCGAGCCCAGTGTCGAGGACACGGTCTCGATCCTGCGCGGGATCAAGGAGAAGTACGAACTCCACCACGGCGTGCGCATCGCCGATGCGGCGCTGATCTCGGCGGCGGCGCTCTCGAACCGCTACATCACCGACCGCTTCCTGCCCGACAAGGCCATCGATCTCGTCGATGAGGCGGCGAGCCGGCTGCGCATGGAGGTGGATTCCAAGCCCGAGGAGGTCGACGAGCTCGACCGCCGCATCATCCAGCTCAAGATCGAACGCGAAGCCCTCAAGAAAGAGCCGGACAGCGCCTCGAAGGAGCGCCTGGAAAGGCTGGAGGACGAGCTTGCCGAGATCGAGGCGCGCTCCGCCGAGTTGACCGGGCGATGGCGCGCGGAGAAGGCGGCGCTTGCCGATACGACGAAGCTTCGCGAACAGCTCGACCAGGCGCGCCTGGCCGTGGAAAAGGCGATGCGCGACGGCGCCTACGAGAAGGCCGGCGAGCTGCAATACGACCTGATCCCGCGGCTCGAAGAGAAGCTCGTAGGCGCCGAGTCGAGCCCTGAGAACCGCATGCTCGACGAGATGGTGACGCCCGAGCACGTGGCCTCGATCGTTGCCCGTTGGACCGGAATCCCCGTCGAGAAGATGCTGCAGGGCGAGACCGAGAAGCTTATCCACATGGAAGAGCGGCTGAGCCGACGCGTCATTGGCCAGGACGAGGCGGTCGCGGCGGTTGCCAACGCGGTGCGCCGGGCGCGCGCCGGGCTTCAGGACGCGAACCGTCCCATAGGCTCGTTTTTGTTCCTCGGCCCCACCGGCGTCGGCAAGACCGAGTTGACCGAGGCGTTGGCCGAGTTCCTGTTCGACGACGAGACCGCCATGGTCCGCATAGACATGTCTGAGTACATGGAGAAGCACGCGGTCGCCCGGCTGATCGGCGCGCCGCCTGGATACGTGGGCTATGAGGAAGGGGGCGCGCTGACCGAGGCGGTCCGCCGGCGCCCCTATCAGGTGATCCTGTTCGACGAAGTGGAGAAGGCGCACGCCGACGTCTTCAACGTCCTCTTGCAGGTCCTCGACGACGGGCGCTTGACCGACGGCCACGGCCGCACGGTCGATTTCCGCAATAGCTTGATCGTATTGACCTCGAACCTCGGCGGCGACGTGCTCGCGTCTCTCGAAGGGGGGCGCGATTCGACCGACGTCCGGGACCAGGTGATGACGATCGTGCAGGCCGCATTCCGGCCCGAATTCCTCAACCGTCTCGACGAGATCATCCTCTTTCACCGGTTGCGGCCCGCGCACATGGACGGGATCGTCGAGATCCAGCTCGCGCGCCTGGGCCGGCTGCTCGCGGACCGCCGCATCACGCTCGAGCCCGACGCCGCGGCCAAGGCCTGGCTTGCCCAGCAGGGCTATGATCCGGTGTACGGTGCGAGACCGCTGCGCCGGGTGATCCAGTGCGCCCTTCAGAATTCGCTCGCGACCATGATCCTCGAAGGCAAGGTCGCGGACGGCGAGACCGTCCGCGTCTCGGCCGCCGATGGCAGCCTGGTTATCAACGGCGTCAAGGCCGAGGCCGCGTGAGCGAAGGGGCCAGCCGCCCCCTGGCCCGGATCGACCGGACTCGCCCCCCTTTTACCGGGCGGGGGTGCGGGCCGGTGCGATTCAACGTGAGGAGAAAATGATCTGGTCGCGATGGCCGAACCGGCCGGCTTTGCGCATTCGATACGGTTATCGGCCGCTCACGGCGAGGCGGGTCGGGGCGCGCAGCGTGGCGTAGGCGCGCTCGATCACTTCGCGCTCGGCGTGGAAGCGCTCCAGCCCCGCGCCTTCGAGCTTGCGCCCCGAGGGCATCTTCACCTTGAGGGGGTTGACCTGGCGCTCGGCGACCAGGATCTCGAAGTGAAGATGCGGCCCGGTCGAACGTCCCGTCGTGCCCACATACCCGATCACCTGGCCCTGAACGACCCGGCTACCTTTGCGGACCCCTTTGGCGATCCCTCGCAGGTGCCCGTAGGCGGTCGAGTAGCTCTCGTTGTGGCGGATGCGGACATAGTTGCCGTAGGCGCCGTTGCGGCCGGCGACGTGCACCGTGCCGTTGCCGGCGGCGTAAATGGGCGTGCCCTGGGGCGCGGCGAAGTCGATGCCCTTGTGCACCTTGGTGTATCCGAGGATGGGATGGCGGCGCGGGCCGTAGCGCGAAGACAGCCTAGCGCCGTCGATGGGCGTTCGCATCAGTGCCTTGCGCACGCTTTGGCCGTTGTCGTCGAAAAAATCAGTGGCGCCGTCCTTATCGGCGAAGCGGTAGATCGCGAGCCGCTTGCCGCTGAGTGTCAGCTTGGCCGAGACGAGCTGGCCCGCGTGCACGGGCTTGCCGTTTTCGTCCGTGAAGCGCTCGTACACGAGCTCGAATCCGTCGCCGTCCCGAATGTCGCGTTGGAAATCCACATCCCAGGAATAGGCGCGGATTATCTCGATCAACACCGGCACCGGTACGCCGGCCGCGTCGCCGTCCACGAAGAGGCTTGAGCGGATCGTGCCTTGGCCGCGAAAGAGAGTGCGTTCGAGGTCGCGTTCCACGACATCCGCCGCAAAGCCTTCACCTGCCCGGCTCACCGCAATGCGGCGCGCGAACGCGACGTCGAGTGAAAACCCGACGAACAGGCCCGGATCGGTTCCGTCGTCCGTGGCCTCGAAAGTGACGAGCACCTCCTGACCCGGACGGATGCGACGTGGGTCGTAAACCGTTCTAAGCGCCGCGATCGCGGAATGGCTCTGGGGGCGGGGGACGCCGGCACCTTGAAGGAGGTTCGCCAGCGTGTCGCCCGTACGAACCTCGATCGGAAATGTTATGGGCGGCCGTTGCAAGGCCGGGGCAAGCGCCGCCGGTGACGCCGGAAGGCGCGTCGCCAGCGTGGCCGCCGCGGCGGGATGACCGAGTGATAAGGGCGCGAGCGACCAACTCCCACCCGTCGCAAGCGCGCGGGCCTCGCCCCTTGCCGCGCCGACGCCATCGGACCAAGGGCTCGCGAAACCGACGACCATCGCGCCGCTGGCGACGAGGCCAGCCGTCAACCCCACGATGGCCACCGCCTTCGTGCTCGACATCAGCTTTCCCTTCCCGGCGTGCCTTGGTCCGGTGTTCCCTTGATCCGGGTCGGAGAATCCAGGTATGGGCATCTCCGGCCCGGATCGCTCAAGATGTCGATTTCAGCGCGGTTTGTCAAGCCGTTGGAACTGATTCCGCCAAAGGAATCAAGACTGTTCGGGTGATTCTTGAAAATCTTATGAATGACGTCACGAATCCTTCTGGGACTCAACGATTCACGGGCGCCATATCCGTTTGGTCGGCACCGGCGGCCTCCCCGACCGCCCCATAGCGTACCATTCCAGCGTACCATTCCCTGGGCGCCGGGCCGGCGTAGGGGCCGGCGCGATTCCACGTGGGTGGACAACGATCGAGGATCAACCGGCGCCGCCTCGCGAAAGCGGGCCGGCGTCTCCCCTCGACGCGGGCTCGTGCTTGCTTCATTCTTTTGCCCGGCCTTGCGCCCGGCATTCGGCCAGGGGGCGTTCCCGGCGGAAAGCGCAATGAACCAAGCAAGCCTTACCAATTCCCGCATCGAGGCGGCTTATCGGGCGATGACCCCGAAATCCGCGGCGCTGTTCGCCGAGGCCAAGGAAGTGCTTGTCGGCGGCCTCGTCCACGATTCGCGGCAGATGCACCCCTATCCGTTCTATTGCGAACGCGCCTCGGGTCCGTTGAAGTGGGACGTGGACGGCAACGAATACGTGGACTACTACGGCGGCCACGGAGCGCTGCTGCTCGGCCACTGTCACCCGGACGTGATGGAAGCCGTCCGCCGCCAGCTCGCGCGCGGCACCCATTTCGCGGCTTGTACCGAGCTTGAGGTGCGATGGAGCCGGCTGATCCGGGAGCTGATGCCGAGCGCCGAGAAGGTTCGTTTCACCGCCTCGGGCACCGAGGCCAGCCACATGGCGATCCGCCTCGCCCGCGCACACACGGGCCGGTGCAAGATCGTCCGTTTCATCGGTCACTTTCACGGCTGGCACGATCACGTCGCATTCGGCGTACGCTCGCATCTCGACGGCTCACCGACCCCGGGCGTGCTCGAGGCGGTGGCCGACGCGGTCATCCTCGTTCCGCCCAACGCGTTGGACGAGCTCGAGTCCGTGCTCGCCCGAGACGACGACGTGGCCGCGGTGATGATCGAGACCATCGGCGTTCACACCGGCATCGTACCGACGCCGGCGGATGTGCTCAAACGCTTGCGCACGCTCACGGCGGCGGCGGGCGTCGTGTTGATCTTCGATGAAGTGGTCACCGGGTTCCGGGTCTCGCCCGGCGGCGCTCAGGGGCTTTACGGCGTCACGCCGGACTTGACGCTCCTGGGCAAGGTCGTCGCCGGCGGGTTTCCGGGCGGCGCGGTGGCCGGGCGCACCGACATCCTTGAATGGCTCGATTTCGAGGCCGCCGCCCGCACGCGGCGCGAGAAGATCACCCACCAGGGCACCTTCAACGCCAACCCGGTCTCGGCGGCGGCCGGGATCGCGACCCTCGAGATCGTCCGCGATACCGATGCTTGCGCGCGGGCCGCCGCCACGGCCGGCGCGATTCGGTCGGGGATGAACCAGGTGCTGGCGGACGAAGGCATCCCGTGGGCCGTCTACGGCGAATCATCGGTGTTTCACATCTTCACCAATCCGGAAGGCCTTGCGGTAGACCCGCTCCGGTTCGACGCGAGCGCGCTTCCGCCCTCGGCCTTCGGCCACGACTCGCGCGCAGACATGCTCGCTAAGCTGAAGCTCGCGATGGTCGTCAACGGCGTCGACCTGCAAGGCTGGCGGGGCGGTATCGTGTCTGCGACGCACGGCGGATCCGAGGTCGAGCGCACCGTCGAAGCCTGGCGAAAAAGCCTGCGGGCACTGAAGGACGAGGGCGATATCTAACGCTGTATCCGTTTAGTCGGCTCCAGCCCGCACCGCCGCCTGGTCCGGTTCGCCTACGACGCCGCGCTCGAGCGCCCCGGAGCAAACCGGGCGGGCGAGAAGGGGGCGACGTCGAAAGGCGCGCCTTTGCCCTGGACGAAGGCCGCGACGGCGCGTCCTATGAGTGGCGCAAGGGTGTATCCTGAGTGCGCGCTGACGGCGAGGATGAAGCCGGGCACGTCCTCGGCTTCGCCGAGGATGGCCTTGCCGTCGGTGGAGACGCTGGGCCCCGCCCAAGTGCGCAACAGCCGAAGCCCCGAGAGCGCCGGAACGATGCGTTGCGCCACCCACAGACCGCCCTCGATGCTTTCGCGGAGCACCGATGCGTCTCCGCCGTTGGGGTTTGCGCGCGCGGGCCAGCCGCCGCCGATCAGGAGATTGCCGCGCGCCGCCTGCTTGAGCGTCAACATGGCCCCTGCGTGCTGGATGAGGTGGGGAACGACGGGACCCGTCGGCTCGCTCACGCTCATGTGCAACGGCTTGCCCCGGACCGGAATGTCGAGGCCCACCATCGCCGCGACCTCCGCGGCCTGCGCGCCGCAGGCGTTCACGACCTTGGCCGCGCGGATCGGCCCGGCCGTGGTGCGCGCAGAGAACCCGCCTCTTTCGCTCTCGAGCGCAAGCAGCGCCGTATGGTCGCGGAACCGGGCCCCGTCCGCCTTGGCGGCGCGAACGAGCGCAGGCGTCGCGAACGCCGGATTGACCTTGCCCTCGGCGGCGCAGAACTCGGCCGCCGTAACCCGTTCCGAGAGATAGGGCGCAATCGCGCGAACCGCGCCGCCTTCCAACAGCTGGACGTCGAGCCCGTGCGCGCGCTCGCGCGCCATCTTGGCCTCGAGAAACCGTGCTTGGTCATCGGTCTCGGCGACCATCAGCCCGCCGGACGAGCCGAACTCGATGTCGCCCTCGAGCTCTTCTGCGAGGGCACGCCAGGCGGCAACGGCGTCGGGGTTCAGCACCAGCATGCTCTCATAGGCCGCTTGCGTGGCCGGGTCGGTCTCGCGGGCCATACTCGACTGCATCTGGACGTGCAGGCTGCCGGCGTTCATGCCCGAGGCCTGGGCGTTGAGCTCGCCGCGCTCGATCACGACGCAGCCGACCCCGGCTCGGGCCAGGAAATAGGCGGCGCAGCAGCCCATGACGCCGCCGCCGACGACCAGGACGTCGGTCTCGATTCCTGCTCCGGCACCGCTCATCCGCGTCTCACGGCCACGGATCGGTCCCGCGTTGGTGAAAGACGAGGCTCGCACCGAGCGCGGCGTCGCCCGAGACGATAAGGCGGCCATCGACCGTTTCGCGGTGTTCGACGCCGTTGCGCTTCAAGAGCCGACGCGTGACCGCGATCTCGGAAACCGCGAAGGCGGCCGCGGCGATAAAGGGGGGCGTCGGGACCGCGGCGTCGGGAAGCACGTCCGAAAGCTGCGCAGGCGAGACGAAATCGATGCGCCCGCGATCGAGATCCAGTGAGCCCGTAGGCGTCTGTCCGTCCCGTCCGATTACACGCCCGAATCGGGCCCGGGAATCGTCGGTGTCCTCGGCGCAGACGAGGGCGCCAGTAAGCGCCTGGGTCCCGTTCGCGTGATCGAGGAAGCGGGGCTGCCAGACGAGCTCGGGCGTACGCTGCGTGACGAGCTGGATGCGGCCTTCGGGCATGGTTCCGGGCTGCACCCGAACAACGTCGAAGCGCGCACTCGCCTCGCCGTCGGGCGTCGGCACCCGACGGCGCAGCCGGACCAGTGAAACGGGACCGAAGCCGGCGTCGTCCAAGCGGGCGTGGTGGTCCGGGCTCTCGGCGACGGAAAATGCGATCAGGTGGAGGCCGGGATGGCGCTTGAGCCGATCCGCAAGCTGGCGCGCGAGCGGCGTGTCCTCGCCGGTGGGGCCGATCACCTCGAGATAACCGACGCGGAACATCGCGCAAATATTGGCGGTGCCGCTCGGGGCCGGCGCGCCGTCGGTCGAAGGGGCGTCGCCGTGTTTTGCCAACGGCGTCGGCGCGAAGCCGAGGCGCTCGAGCGCGCCGGTGACGGGAGCGAGGTCGGGAACGAACAGGCCGGCGTGGTCGAGGAAGACCTGTTCGGCTTCGGGCACCAATGGGGGCTCGGGAGCGCGCGCCATTGCGTCCTCACGCGCGCGCGCTGGACATCTCCATCAGATGCGCCGGCACCCGGAACCGCCCCATCACGTCCGTCAACCGCTCGCGCTCGGTGGTCACCTCGGCGTTCCGGCCCGTGACCATCACCGTCGCCGGCCGGCATTCGGCGTTGAAGTTCAGGGACACGCACTCGCAATAGGCTCCCGTATCGAGGGACGCCAGCAAGTCTCCACGCGCGAGTGCCGGCAGCGCGCGGCCGGCGCCGAGGATGTCCGGGATGCAGAGCCCGCCGACCACGTCAACGGTTTCCGTGCACGGCGCGGACGCCCGATCGGCGGCGACGATGTGGTTGTAGACGGTGGTCATGGCCCGCGGCAGGTGGTTCGAGCTCAAGTCCACGTGGACCCAGGTCTTTCCGTACTCGGGCTGGGCCTTGATGGCGCCGACGCGCCCCAACGCGAGCCCGCAGGTGCCGGCGATGGCCCGCCCAGGCTCGATCCGAAGCCCCGGAAGCGGCAAGCCGCGCGCCTCGCACGCCTCGACGATCGCCGGACAGACGGCGGCGGCGAAATCCTCGAAACTGGGCGTGTTCTCGTCGTCGAGGCCGAACGGCCCGGTCTTCTCGGGGCGCCCGTAGGCCCAGCCGCCGCCGATGTCGATGGTGGGCGGCGCCCAGCCGGTGTCGCCGTGAAGCCGGGCGCACCAATCGATCATCTCGCGCGCCATCACCGCGAAATCGTCGGCGTTGTTGTCCATCCGGCTCAGGTGGTAGCTGATCTCCCTCAGGCGCAAGGATTCGATCCCCTGGATGCGCTTTACCATCGCGACCGTCTGCGGGTACGTCATGCCCCATTTGCAGGCGTGCGACTGCTCCGCCATGCTGCCCTCGCCGTGCATCGGAATGCCGAAACGGTTCTCGAGCGGCTTCAACTCGAGCTTGGTTCGAATGCCCACCTCGGCCACGCGCCCGCGTTCCAGCGCCGCCGCGGCGACCATCTCCACCTCGTCTTCGGAATCGAGATTGATGCAGACCCCGTTCTCGACGGCGATCGCGATCTCGGCCGGCGACTTGTTCGAGCCGTTGAGGACGAGACTGGAGCCCGGCGTGCCGCACAGCAAAGCGAAGTACATCTCGCCCACCCCGAAGGCGTCGCCGCCCGCGCCCTCTTGGGTCATGATGTGGCGGACCGCGAGCGCGTTGTTGGCCTTGTTGGCGTACAGCACCTCGACGTCCGGATAGTGCGCCCGGAAGGCGTCGAGAAAGCGGCGGACGTTGTGACGGAACTGGCCCTCGCTCAGCACGAAGAGCGGGGTTCCGAAGGTCTCGGCCAACTCGACGCAGTCGCGCCCGTCGACCCACAGATGGCCGTCGTCGGCGACGCCGATGAACTCGGAGAAATGCCTCTTGAACTTGGGGTACGCGAGCGCGACGCGCCCGGGTTCCGACGCTGCGGCCATAACCGGTCCTCCCTCTAATTTGAACGCGGGCCCGAGACCGCGGGAGCTATTGCGCGGCCGCTTCCTTGCCGGCCATGAGGCCGAGGCCGACGAGCCCCTGACGGAGCTCGGCCAGATGCGGCTCGGCGAGCGGGCGGAGCGGTAGCCTGGGAACCCCGCCCGAGAGCCCGAACATCGCCATGATCGCCTTGACCGAGCAATACATGTTGCGGCCCCGGGCAATGGTGAGGTCGCGAAGCGCAACCGAGGTTTCGTTCAGCGCCCGGGCGCGCTCGATATCCCCCTTCGAATACGCGGTGTGGATCTCGGCCAGCCCGCTGGCCCAGAAGTTCGGGTTGGTCTCGATCGCGCCCGCGGCCCCGATCAGGCGGCCGGCAAGCGAGTAGCCGAACACCCGAAGGCGGTCGCCGGCAAGGGCGAGGGTGCGGGTGTAGTTGGTGAAGTCCATCGAGCTTTCCTTGATCGCCACCACGTTGTCGATGTCGGCGAGCCGGGACGTCAGCTCGGGTGTCAGCGCGTTCACGGCGTTGCCGGGAATGTTGTAGAGCAGGATCGGGATGTCGACGGCGTCCGAAACGGCCTGGTAGTGGGCGACGATGTCGCCCGTACTCGGTTTGACGAAGAAGGGCGGCAGGATCATCACCCCGTCGCAGCCAGCGTCCTTGGCTGCCCCGCTCAGCGCGATCACGTCCGCAGTCCGGATCGCGCCGGTGCCGCCGATCACCGGGACCCGGCCTGCCGCCGCCTCGACGCAAGCCTTGATCACGCGCTTGCGTTCGTCGTCCGTCAGCGCCCAGAACTCGCCGGTGCACCCCGAGGCGACGATGCCGCTCACGCCTTCGGCGATGCACCAGTCCACGTGCGCGCGTAACGCGTCCTCGTCGATCGCCCCCGCCGCGTCGAACGGCGTGACGATGGCGACCCAAAGGTCCTTCCAGGTGACCGAGTTCTTGTCCATGGGTACATCCTCCGACCGCGGTTAGCTGGACCAGTATGAGCGTTTGTCCGCGCGAAGACAAACCGGTTCGGGGCGCGGTGCCCGGCCCTTTTCGCCGGCGCGTTGACAAGGATGCGTACGGCCGCGACACTTCGCGCCCACTCGCCATTTATCGCGGCACTCGTGCCTTTGAAGCCCGCCCACCATGAACTATAAATCCGAGGCCCGGGCCGCCGTCCCGACGCTGGGCGTCCTTCTGCTCGCGGGGCTGACGCTGGTCTGGGGCGTCAACTGGCCGGTGATGAAGATCTCGCTGAACGAGATCCCACCGTGGACGTTCCGCGCGATGACGACGCCGGCGGGCGGCCTCGTGCTTCTGATCTGCGCCCGCGCGAGCGGCCTCTCGCTCACGGTGCCGCGAAGGCTGTGGGGCGCGATGATTGTCGTCGCGCTCTTCAACTTCGCGATCCTGCCCCTGCTTTCCTCTTACGGCCTCAGCTTGCTCACCGCGGGACGGGCGGCCATCCTCGTCTTCACCATGCCCATCTGGGCCTCGGTGTTCGCGGTTTTCTTCCTCGGCGAGGCGATGACGGCGCGCCGCGTCGCCGCCCTCGTTGCAGGCACCTGCGGAATCGCGACGCTGATGTGGGGCGAACTCGCATCCTTCGGGGCAACGCCCAAGGGCGCCGCCTTGATGCTGGCGGCGGCGCTCTCGTGGGGTCTGGGAACCGTGCTTTTGAAGCGCATCGACTGGTCGATCCCCACCGTGACGCTGACCGGCTGGCAACTGATGATCGGCGGCGTGCCGCTCATCATCGGCAGCCTCGCAGTCGAGATCCCGGCCTGGCAGCCGGCGTCGCACGCCGCCTGGGCAGGCGTCGTCTATAACATCTTCGCGGTGATCGGCCTCGGCATGTATCTTTGGGTCCGCGCCGTCCGTCTGCTGCCCGCCGGGGTATCGGCGCTCGGTACCCTGATGATCCCGGTGATCGGCGTGATCTCGGGCGCGCTCTGGCTCGGCGAGCCCGTGGGCTGGCGCGAGGCCGGCGGCCTCGTCTTCATCCTGGCGGCGCTTTGGCTGACGCTTTTCGGAAGGCGTGCGGATGCGCCTGAGGATTCATGATCGCCTTGTTCGCAACCGAGTGATTCCGCCATGCCGCCCTCGCTCACCGTCCGCGCCGAGACCTGGCCGCTTAAAGGCGCGTTCGCGATTTCGCGAGGCGCCAAGACGGCCGTCCAAGTGGTCGTTGCCGAGGTCGCGAACGGCGGCATCACCGGGCGTGGCGAAGCGGTGCCCTACCCCCGCTACGGCGAAACTGCCGAGGGCGTGGTCGCGGCGATCGAAGCACAGGCCGTCGCCGTCGCCGCCGGGATGGACCGCGCCGGGCTCGTGTCGGCCATGGGGGCGGGCGCTGCGCGCTGCGCGCTGGACTGCGCGCTCTGGGACCTGGCGGCCAAGCGCGAGGGCGTTCGCGCCTGGACCCTCGCCGGCATGCCCGTACCGCAAGCGTTGCCGACTTTCGATACCCTGTCGTTGGACGCGCCCGAGGCCATGGGCCGGGCGGCGGCCGCGCTTCGCGACTGGGGTGCGCTCAAGATCAAGCTCGGAAGCACCTCGGTCGTCGAATCGATGCGCGCCGTTCGTGATGCGGCGCCCGCGGCGCGCCTCATCGTCGATCCCAACGAGGCCTGGACCATCGCGGACTTGCGCAGTTACGCCGGCGCGCTCGCCGATCTCGGCGTCGAGATGATCGAGCAGCCCTTGCCCGCGGGCGCCGACGAGGCGCTTTTCGAATTCGCCTCGCCGGTCCCGTTGTGCGCCGACGAATCGTGCCATACCGCCCAGGATTTGAGCGCGCTCGCCGGGCGCTACCAAATCGTCAGCATCAAGCTCAACAAGACGGGCGGGCTCACCGAGGCGCTCCGTCTCGCCGACGCCGCGCGGGCCGCCGGTTTCGGGCTCATGGTGAGCTGCATGGTGTCGACGTCGCTGGCGCTGGCGCCGGCGACGCTACCGGCGCGAGACGCGGCCATCGTCGATCTCGACGGGCCGCGCTGGCTTGCGCGCGACCGCGATCACGGTCTCGTTTACGACGGGGGCCGCGTGCATCCGCCGGTGCCGGAACTTTGGGGGTAGGAAGAGGTGTCCCAGCTAGGCAAAGGGCTGGAATCAGCGCGTGGATGAACAAGGTTTTCGCTTCGTCGCACAGGCGGCCGATACGTGCCTTCTGGTCGCTGACTTCCGAGCCACCCCGCATCTCGCCGGCGCGGGCGAGCCGAGGCGCGGCGTCGGTCAATCCGTTGACGTCGGCAGGGCGTGATACCAAGCGGCGACGGCGCGCCCCACATGGGCGGGCGAGTCCTCGGGCACGTAGTGCTTGCCGGGCACCTCGACCTCGCGCTGGTTGGGCCATCGACGGCACGCCGCCAGCGCGTTCCCTGTGAGGATGGCGCCGGGCTCGGCCCGGATGAGGAGCTTGGGCACGCTTGCCCCGGCGAGCCACCGGGTGGAGGCGCGGACGATCTCCGTCACGTCCGCGGGCGCGCCGTCGATGGGCAGCTCGCGCGGCCAAACGAGCGTCGGACGACGGGCCTCGCCGGGTTCCAGGTAGGGCCGGCGGTAGGCCGCGAGATCAGCTTCGCTCAGCGGATCTATCAAAGCGTTCGGCAGCATGTCTTCGAGAAAGAAGTTCTCCTCCAACATCATTCTCTCACCCTCTGGCGAGCGCAGGCGTTCGATTCTCGGCCGCGCTTCGGGCCGCCAGTCGGACCACTCGAAGGTCCGGACGATGGTCTCCATGTACGCGATGCCCCTGACCGCGTCTCGGTGTCGGCGCGCCCAGTCGAAGCCCAGCGGTCCGCCCCAGTCGTGGAGGACCAGGGTGACGGGCCGCTCGAAAGCCATCGCGTCGAGGAACCCGTCGAGAAACCGAAGGTGCTCCACCAGCCGGTAGCGGCCGGGGCCCGAATCGGCCAGCTTGTCCGAATTCCCCATGCCGATGAGGTAGGGGGCGACGCACCGCGCCAGGTCCGCCAAATGCGGGATGACGTTGCGCCACAGGTGCGAGGACGTAGGGTTTCCGTGCAGGAAAACGATCGGATCGCCGGCCCCGGCCTCGAGATAGGCCATGGCGAGCTCGTGGACGATCACGGATTTCCGCTCGATCGCTTGCGTTCGTGTCATCGCGTCCGAAGAGCGCCGCGTTATCGGGATTTGGCCGCGCGCGAAGTCGCCCGAGGCCGTTTTCGCGCCCGAAGCGCGCCGGTCCGGGCCGCGTCCACTGCGCCCGCGGGCGTTAGCACGACGGCGTAATCGCGCTTGGCCGCTTGCCGCGAAACCACGCCGTTGGCCACGTCTTCGGCGACCCGATCGGGGGCGCGGCGGAGAGGATCGCCGAGCCCGCCGCCGCCCGGGATCTCGAGGACGAGGCGGTCGCCCGCCGCGATCGGCTGGCGGCCCTTGCCGCGAAGCGCAGCACCAGCCGTCGTCGAAACCCGGCCCGCAGCGCCCTTATGGCCGCCGCGGCGTCCGCGGGCCGGGTGCGCGATGCGGTCGAACATCGCCGACAGCACGAACGGCGCGCCATCGGCGTGGCCGATCTCCATCACCTGGCCGGCGCCGCCCCGCATCTCGCCGGCGCCGCCCGAATCGCAGATGTACTCCTTTCGCCAAATCACGATGGGCGCGATGGCCTCGTTCACCTCGACCGGCGTGCTGCGCACCCCGGACGGAAAGGCCGTCGCCGACATCCCGTCCTTTCCCGGACGCGCGCCGGTGCCCCCGGTATGGAAAAGCGCCACCGTGAAAGGCTCGGAGCGCGTCGGCCGGGCGTTGTCGGAGGTCCCGTGGCCGCCCATGAGGATCGGAATCCAGAGGCACGACGCCCCTTCCGCCGGAACCGCGTCCGCGAGCGCCTGGTCGAGGCACCCCAAAACCACGTCGGGAAGCATCTGGCCGATCACGTGGCGGGCGGCGACCGCCGATGGGCGCGGCGCGTTCAGGATCGTGCCTTCGGGCGCCGTGACCCGCACCGGCGCCAAGGAGCCCGCGTTGTTGGGGATCCTGGCGCCGACGACGCAGCGCACGCCGAACGAGGCGTATGCCTGGGTGTAGGTGATCGGGACGTTGATGCCGTAGCCCGAGACCCCGGACGTGCCGGCGAAGTCGACGGCGATGTGATCGCGCGCGACCGTCATGGTGGCGACCAGGTCGATGTCGCTATCGTAACCGTCGATGCGCATGCGGTTCTCATACGCGCCGGGCGGTACCTTGCGGATTTCGTCGATCATCGCGGCCCGCGATTGGGCGATGATGGAATCCGCGAGGTGTGCAAGCGAATCGAGATCGAACTCCGCCATCATCTCGACCAGGCGCTTGCAACCCATGTCGTTGCACGCGGCCAACGAATAGAGATCCCCTTCCACCTGCACCGGCTCGCGCACATTGACGGCGACGATGTCCAAGAGTGTGCGGTTGATCACGCCTTTTTCGGCGAGCGGCATGATGGGGATGTTGAGCCCTTCTTCGAACACCTGGCGGCCGTCGGGGCCGAAGCCGACGCCGCCGATGTCGACGACGTGACAGGTGGCCGCCAACAGCGCCACGACGCGCCCCCGTCGGAAGGCCGGCGTCACCACGGTGAAATCGTTCAGGTGTCCGGTCCCGAGCCAGGGATCGTTGGTGAGAAACACGTCGCCCTCGTTCATGGTCTCGGGCGGAAACTTGGCGCGGAAGTGGTTGACCGACGCCGCCATGGCGTTGACGTGACCCGGCGTTCCGGTGACCGCCTGGGCCAGCATCCTCCCGCCCAGGTCGAAGACCCCGGCGGACAAGTCGCCGCACTCGCGGACCGCGGTCGAGAACGCGGTCCGGACCAGGGTTTGGGCCTGCTCCTCGACCACCGCGATCAGCCGGTTCCACATGAGCTGGGTGTGGATCAGCTCCAAGTCCGAGTTTCGCTTCATGCCTTAGCGGCCTCCTTGCGCCGGCGCGCCTTGCGCGTCAGCACGATGTAGCCGGGTGCGTTGATATGCGCATCGAACGAGGCGGGCACCACGGTGGTGGTCTGGTCTTCTGCGATCAGCGCCGGGCCGCGAATTCGCACGCCCGGCTTCAAGTCATCGCGCCAATAGACCGGCGCGTCCACATAATCGGCGCGCTCAGCCTCGAACAAAGGGCGCACGCCGCGGACTTCCGGGCGCTTGCGCAGGACCCGCGTCCGGCCCACCGGCGGAGGCCGGGGCACGATCGAGCGCACGGTCAACGTCCAGCTCAGCGCCTCGACGTCGAGGCCGGGAATGGTACGCCCGAATAGGGTCTCGTAGGTCTCGTCGAAGGCGTGGCGAAGCGTGTCCCCGTCGCGGTCGCGCAGGCTTCGCACCGGCAGCGCGACCTCGATCTCGTGGCCTTGGCCGATGTAGCGCATGTAAGCGGTCCGCGATTCGTCCAACGCCCCGCTTGGCGCGGCCTGGCGGACCACGCCGAGCGCCTCGGCGCGCATCTCGCGATGGATCGCGTTGATCGGCGCGGCCGCGAATTCCGAAATCTTCAAGTGGCGGCTGCGCACCACCTCGTACGCCACCGGTGCGCGCAGGAATCCGATCGCGGCGCCGACGCCGGCGCCGGTGGGCACGACGATGGTGTCGATCCCGAGTTTGTCGGCGAGGCGAGGCGCGTGCAGCGGCGCCGCGCCCCCGTAGGCCACCAACGCCCGGCCCGCGGCCGAGCGCCCCCACTCGATGGCGTGCACCCGGGCCGCGTTGGCCATGTTCTCGTCCACCACCTCGCTGACGGCGAAGGCGGCAAGCGGTTCCGAAAGGTTCAGCGACGCCCCGATGGTGCCGGCGAGCGCCGCGCGCGCGCGTTCGGGCGCGATACGGACCGCGCCCCCGGCGAAGCGCGCCGCATCCAGCCGCCCGAGCACCAGATCCGCATCCGTTACCGTCGCACGTTCGCCGCCGCGGTCGTAGCATGCGGGTCCGGGCTCGGCGCCCGCGCTTTCCGGGCCCACCGCCACGCGCCGAAGCGTGTCCACGTCGGCGATAGACCCGCCGCCGGCGCCGATCTCGACCATCTCGATCGCGGGGATGCGTAGCGGCAGGCCGCTTCCCTTCAGGAACCGGTAGACCCGGCCCACTTCGAATGCGCGCGTGGTCAGGGGCTCGGCGTCGTCGATCAGGCAGACCTTGGCGGTGGTGCCGCCCATGTCGAACGAGAGCACGCGCTCGAGTCCGCATTCTGCGGCGATCTGGCTGGCCAGAATCGCGCCGCCAGCGGGCCCCGATTCGACGAGGCGGACCGGAAAGCGCATCGCGGTCTCAAGGGTCGCCAGCCCGCCCGACGACGTCATCAACAGGAACGGCGCCTTGATTCCGATCGCGCGCAGCCTCCCGTCCAGCGCCTTCAGATACCGCGCCATCAGGGGTTGGACGTAGGCGTTGGCGCAGGTGGTGGACTGGCGCTCGTACTCGCGGATCTCGGGGCAGACGGCGGACGCGAGCGAAATGTTCAAATCGGGGTACGCGTCGGCGATGATCTCGGCGACGCGGCGCTCGTGGCGGTCGTCCACGTAGGCGTGGATCAGGCCGATGGCGACGCTCTCGATCCCTTCCGCTTTGATGACAGGAATCAGGGCCGCGACCGAATCCTCGTCCAAGGCGATAAGGACCCGGCCCGTAGCGCCCAAGCGCTCGCGTACCGGCCAGCGCAGGCTTCGCGGCACCAGCGGCGTGGGGCGGTCGATCAAGATGTCGTATTGCTCAAAGCGGTTCTCGTGCGCCATCTCCAAGGAATCGCGGAACCCCTCGGTCACGATCAGCGCGGTCCTGGCGCCCTTGCGCTCGATCAGCGCGTTGGTCGCCAGCGTCGTTCCGTGGACGACGAAGTCGATCCGTTCGGGCGCGATGCCTGCGCTCGCGAGCACCGTGTCGATCCCCTCAAGGACGCCGCGTTCAGGCGCTCGTGCCGTGGTCAGGACCTTGGCGGTAATCAGGCGCTCGCCGATGGCCAGCACCACGTCGGTGAACGTGCCGCCGATGTCGACGGCCATCCGCACGGAATCCTTCTTTGTTGCCAAGGGTGCTCTCGCTCGGACGCAGGTTAAGGGCGGGTCGGATCGGGCGCTACCGGGGTTCAGTCGACGGTGAGCACGATCTTTCCGAAGTTCTCGTTCCTCTCCAGCATGGCGTGCGCCTCGCTCACCCGCTCGAGCGGGAAGGTGGCGTGCACGATGGGCTTGATGGCGCCGCTTTCCAACGCGGGCAGCCAGCGCTCACGGAACCGCTTGATGATCGCGCGCTTCTCGTTCACGGACTGTGCGCGCAGGGTGAAGCCCAGGATGCGGAGCCGCTTGCGCATCATGGCGTTCATCTGGAAGGGCTCGATGTTTCCGCCCATGGTTCCGACCATGACCAAGCGCCCCCGGTTCTTGAGCAGCGAGAGGTTGCGCATGAAGGCGCCGGCGCCAACGAAGTCCTCGATCACGTCGACGCCCTTGCCCTTGGACTGGTTGAACGCCATCTCGACGAAATCGTGGGTCTTGTAGTTCCAGCCCGCATCCGCCCCCAGCGCCAAAAGGCGCTCAACCTTGCCGATGTCGCCGGCCGTGAAATAGACGACCGACCCGTGATGCTTGGCCATCTGGATCGCGGCGGTGCCGACCCCGCTGCCGCCGGCGTGCACCAACAGCGTCTCGCGTTTCTTGAGCTCGCCGAGTCCGAAGACGGTCTCCTGGGCGGTCAGGAACACCTCGACCACGGCGCCGCCTTCGGCGAAGCTCCAGCCCGCGGGCATCGGAACGGCGAGGCCCCGGTCCATGCGCGCGTACTCCGCATAGGCGCCCTCGGCCACCAGCCCCATGACCCGCTCGCCCGGCTTCCACTCGTCCACGTTCGCGCCGACCGAGTCCACCTCGCCCGCGAGTTCGAGGCCGAGGATGTTGCCGACGCCGGGCGGCATCGGGTACTGGCCCTGCCGCTGGATCGCATCGGCGCGGTTGATGCCGGCGGCGCGCACGCGCACCAAGATGTCGTCGGGCCCCGGCGCAGGCTTCGGGGTGTCGGCGATCTGCATGACCTCGGGCCCGCCGTGGGTCGGTATCGTCACGGTGCGCATTGTTCTCTCCTCGTTCGATCGCTCGCGCGCGCAACCGCGGCCGTCAGGTTCGGGTCGCGTATTCGCAGATCGCTTCGATCATGCGGGTGACGTTGGCCTTGAGCTCGGCGTAGCCCTCGTGCGGCACCAGCGTCTCTTCGTCCATGTAAAGGGTTCGATTGATCTCGATCTGAATGCTGTGGCGCGCGTTCGCGGGATCGGAATAGGCCCGCACCAACTCGACCCCCTTGAAGGGGTCGTTGAGCTTCACCTCGTAGCCCATGCCCATGAGAACGTCCTGCACGAAGGCGGTGAACGCGGGATCGCAGCAGGTGCCGTCGCGGTCGCCGAGGATGAAGTCGGCCCGGCGAACGCCGGCCTTGCCTTCCGGAGAGTTGGGGGCGCTGATCGACGTGGTGGAGTGGCAGTTCACGTGCCAGATGTGGCCGTGGCGGGCATACACCTCGTCCAGCACCTCCTTCAGAGTCGCGTGATAGGGCTTGTAGAACGTGTCGATCCGCCTCTTGACCGCGTCCACCTCGAGCTTGCGGTCGTACATGGGAATCGCCCCGTCGCACATGCTCCAGATCAGGCCGTGCCCCATGCGCGTCTTTTGGCCGGGCGCCAGGGGTTCCGGCCATTCGCCGTCGAGGAGACCCGGGTCCAGGTCCTCGAGCGAACGGTTGGGGTCGATGTACGAGCGCGGGAACAAGGCCTCCAGCAGATGCCCGCCCTTGGCCGGGGCGTGTTCGTAAATGTCGTCGATGAACGTGTCCTCGGCCTTACGCAGCCGCGCCATCGGCGCGACGTGGCCGAAATCGTCGGGGTAGAGCGTGCCGCTGTGGGGAGAATCGAAGACCATCGGAAACTCATTCCCGATCGGGTCCCGTTTGACGAGCACGCGCTCGACTGTCCTGGCCATGGGGGCGTCTCTTTGGTTGCGCACCGATACGAGGCCCGATCTTGTGCCCGAATTCCGGGCCTCCGTCCAGTCGTGGACAGGCGCGCCGGCGCCCCCGGGCATTGCGCGCGCGCCCCGATTCCGAGTACCACGAGATGGGCAACCAAAATCGCAAAGGCGCAACCATGACGGATTGGCTCGACCGGCCGCTGGCAGACATCGCCGCGGGCTTGCGCGCCCGCGAAGTGACTTCGAACGCCCTCTTGGATGCGGCCTGCGCCCGGCACGCGCGCCTCGATTCCGATCTTGCAGCGTACATCCACTTCGATGAAGAAGCGGGGCGCCCGGCTGCCGCCCAGGCTGACGCGGACTTTGCCTCGGGCGCCGATCACGGTCCCCTTCAGGGAATTCCGGTCTCAGTCAAGGACCTCTACGGGGTCGCCGGAATGCCGACATACGCGGGATCCCGACGCCGCCTTCCGGCGCGCTGGGAGGCGGAAGGCCCGCTCGTCGAGGCGCTGCGCGCGCAGGGCGCGGTGATCGTCGGCAAGACCCACATGGTGGAGTTCGCCTTCGGCGGGCTTGGCGTCAACGCCCACTGGGGCACACCGCGAAACCCCTGGGACGCGAACCACCACCGGGTGCCGGGGGGATCGAGCTCGGGCGCCGCCGTCAGCTTGGCCGAGGGCTCGGCGCTCGTCGCGCTCGGATCAGACACCGCCGGCTCGATCCGCGTTCCCGCGTCGATGACCGGGTGCGTCGGCCTCAAGCTCACGGCCGGGCGCTGGCCGCTCGACGGCATGGTGCCGTTGAGCCCGACGTTCGACACGCCCGGCTATCTTGCACGCACGCTCGCCGATTTCGCCTTCGCCTTTCCGGAACTCGACGCGTTCTGCCGAGGCGCGCGCCCGCCCGAGCCTTTGCCCGCAATCGCGCTTGGCGACGTCCGCCTTGGAATCGCGGACGATTTCTTCTGGGCCGACTGCGCGCCCGGAATCGCCGAAGCGGTCGAAGACGCCATCGCAGAGCTCTCAGCCGCCGGTGCGCACCGAGCGCCGTTCCGCCTCGACGAAGCGGCAGACGCCTACGCGATCTTCAAGGCGGGCGGCCTCGCGGCGGCCGAGTTCAATGCGTTTTTGAAGGCGGAGCTTCCCGACCGCTTCGACGACTTAGACGCGGTCGTGGCGGCGCGCATGGCCGACGTGGACGGGATGCCCGCGCACGAGTACGCCCAGCGGCGGGCCCGATTTGCGGCACTCAGCGCAGCCGTCAACGCACGCTTCGCCGAAGTGGACGCGATCGCGTTTCCCAGCTGCCCGATCTCGCCCCCCACCGTCGACGAGGTTCGCGACCCGGACGCCTATCGCGAGAACAACATGGGGGCGCTGCGTAACACCTCGATCGCGAACCTGCTCGGGCTGTGCGCGATCACGTTGCCGGTGGGACGCGACTGCCTCGGTCTTCCGGTCGGGCTCCAGCTGATGGCTGCCGGCGACGACGACGCGCGGCTGGTCGCGCTCGCCCTGGCGGTCGAGCGGGTTCTCGGCACGGCGGGCGCGCGCATCGGCCGGCCGCCGCTCGGCGCCACCGCGCGCGCCTGACAGCTCACTCGAGGCGGAATTCCGCCAAGGACACCCGGGTTTCCGCGAAGGGCGCGCGCTCGGGCGCGAGCGCATCGATCAGGCCGAGTCGATGCGCGCCGTCCGCGTTCGGCGCGTCGGCCCCAACCACGCCGTCGACGGGAACATCCGCGACCGAGATCTCGCCTACGTATGCGGTCGCGGGTGCGGGCGCGCTCGCGACCGCACCCGCGCGCTCCGCTCCACCACCGCCGTTGCTGCCGCCGCGTGGAATGGCGAGGCCGATGGCGACGCCGACGAGTCCCACCAGAATGACCGCCGCGATTCGGGCCAGCGGCGCGAACGCTGATTGGCGAAGCGCCGAGGCCGGCTCGGGTTTGCGCCGGGGAAGGGCGCGAATCCTTTCGGCGAACGCGGCGTCGAGTGGCGGCGGCGCGGCCCGGTCCAGAACCGAATCCAGGCGTCTCGCGATGGCGTGGATTCGCTTTGCGACCGCGGAATGGGCCAGCAGCTTAAGCGCCCGCGTCCTCTCTTCGGTCGGCCAGCGGTCGGCGGACGCGCCGTAGGCGTCGAGAATGGCCTGGAATCGGTCGAGGTCGAGTTCGGGGCCGTCGGGTCTTTCGTTCTCGCCCATTACCGCTCTCCTAGAAGCTCGGAAACCAAGTGGCCGAGTTCGCGCCGGATCGCGCGGCGCCCCCTGGCCAACAGGGTCTCCAGCGCATCCACGCTGACACCAAGGATATCCGCGGCCTCACGGTTCGCGAGGCCGCGGTAGTGGACCAGCGCGATCGCCACACGCTGGCGTTCAGGGAGCGCGCGAAGCGCGCTGCGAACGGCGCGGGCCTGGTCGAGCGGGCGGATCACGTCGCCCTCGCCGAAATCGTCGGGGCTTGGGGGCACCCTCCAGTCCTGACGCGCGCGCCGTGCCTTGCGCCATCGGTCGGTGCTCAAATTCGTCGCCACCCGAAAGAGCCAGGTCCGGAGCTTCGCACCGCCGGGGCGCCAGTCGGGCGCCTTGCGCATGAGGCGGACGAAGGTCTCCTGGGCGATGTCCTCGGCTTCCGAGCGGTCGCCGAGCACGGTGCAGGCGAAGCCGACAACCGCGCCCAGATGCCGCTCGACGAGCATCGGCCAGGCGCCGGCGTCGCCGCGGGCGACGCGCCCGACCAAGTGGTCGTCGGCGTCGATGATCTCGCCGGGGCCGTCCGTGCGCCCGGACTCGGCCGACACGGAAGATGATCGAGCCTCGTCCGCCACCGGGCCGGGTTCAGTGCGGGCGGTGCGCATCGTCAAGGCGCGGCGCCGTCAACGCAGACTCCAGTTCGCGATCTCGTTTGCGTTCAGCTTGCCGTCACCGTCGCTATCGTATCGCGCGAACCACCGACTCGAGGGATCGAAAATCTCGGGCCCGGCGAGCGTCTGGTTCCCGTCCACGTCCATCAGGTCGAACAGGGTGGTGGCGTTCAGCGCCTGGAACAGCTGCCCGCGGCGGCGGAACTCGTTTACCGAGAGGGTTCCGTCGCCGTCCACATCGGAGGCGATGAACAGCCTTTGCTGCTCTTCGGTGATCTCGACGGCCGAGACGAGACCGTCGCCGTCGGTATCGAAGTTTTCGATGAACCCCCCGACGTGGTGGCTCTGCGCGACGCCGGCGTGCGGGCCTTGCGCCTCGGCCCCCGCGCTCGCAAGCACGAGGGCAAACGCGCCCAACGCGCCAGCCGTAAGCGCTCGCAAATGGTTCATGGATGGCACTCCTCGGTTGATTCGTCCGCTGTGGCCGGAACCGCCGGAGACGGCGGCACGGCGCTCATATCTCCATACACGGGGCGGGAGGGACGATTCCGTCGCATAGACCAGATCGCGATCGATCGGAATCGCCCGTGGCGATCTAGCGGGCGCGTGAATTTGGTCTACACAATCGAGTTCGAGCGGATGAGGCCGCGTCGTCAGCCGGCGTCGCGGTACCAGTCCAGGATCTCCTCGTTGGTCCAGAACAACACGCCCGGGCGCCGCGACAGATCTTCGTAGATCCGCTCGAATGCCTCGATTCGGTGCGGCACGCCGCTGACGTAGGGGTGGACGCAGATCGCGAGCACGCGGGCCGATTCCTTGCCGTCCCGATAGAGGCGTTCGAACTGGGCCATGGTGCGCTCGTACAGCACGCGCGCCTCGTGGTGCTGGATGATCATGATGGAGATGTCGTTGAGCTCGACCGAATAGGGCACCATGACGATGGAATTTCCCCGCGTCTTCATCACGCACGGCTGCTCGTCCATAACCCAGTCGCAGATATATTCGATTCCCTCTTCGGCGAGGATGTCCAGGGTTTCGGTGGTTTCCGTCAGGCCCGGACCGAGCCAGCCGCGCGGCGCGCGGCCCGTGAAATCGCGAATGGTCTCGATCGATTTCACGATCGCCGCGCGCTCGTCGTCGAGCGAATGCATCGCTCTTTGCGAGAATCCGTGCCCCATGAACTCCCATCCCGCCTCGCGGATCGCTTCGGCGATGCGCGGATACTCCAGGCAGACCGATGCGTTGATCGAGGTCGTGACGCGGACGTCGAAGCGCTCGAGCGCTGCCTTGAGGCGCCAAAAGCCGACCCGCATGCCGTATTCGTGCCAGGCCCAGTTGGGAACATCGGGAAGCGCACTCACGCCTGCGGGCGTGGTCATCACTTGGCGCGGGATGCGCTCGTTGAAATCCCAGTTCTCCACGTTGACCACGGTCGAGACCACCACCCGGGCGTCGCCGGGAAGCCTGAGCGGTTTGCGGTCGACGATCGCCGAGTATTCGAATCGCTCTTTCGGTTGCATCGCGTCTCGCTCCCCATAGAGCGGATCGCGGTTGACTGGGACCGCGATGCGGTTGCGATCAGGCGCGCCAATCCGCGCTGCTTCACTAGGATAGACCAGATTCACGTGTTCGGCGGAACCCGTCCGACCACGAACCGGTTTGCGGCTGGCGCGCCATCGCCCGCGCGTCCGATCCGGACCCGCATCTTCGAGGTTCTCGGTGGCCGTGTCGCCGCCTTCGGCCCGCGGCCTTCGCCGGTCCCGCTCACAGCGGCATCTTGATCACGTTCGCGCGAAAGGCGGGGCGCTCGGCGAGCCGCGCGTACCAGGCGTCCAGGTGCGGCAGACGCGGCCTTTCCGCCGGCACCTGGGTCCAGCGGTGGTACCAGGGACCAGGCGCGAAGTCGCCCATGGAGATGGCGTCTCCGGCGACGAACCGATTGTCGGCAAGGTGCGTATCCAGCCGGTTCCAAAGCTCGCCCGCGTGCTTGAGCGCCCAGGCCACCGCGTGCGGGTGGAGCTCGTAAGGCCGGCGGAGCGATGCCCGCGGGCTGCTCCCGCGGCCGGCCGCGCCCGGTTCAACCAACCGCGCCACCCGCTCGCGGCGCTGCGCCGGCGTCTGGACCAGACCGACGTAGACCGTACGGAGCACCGGGTTCAAGATGCCGAGCGTCCAGTCCATCCATTGGTTGGCCAGCGTCCGGACGCGAACGTCCGCCGGATACCAGCGTGGACCGCCGTACGCCTCGGCCAGGTAGCGGACGATGCTGTTCGACTCCCAGACGACGAGTGCGCCATCGCGGAGCACCGGCACCATGGCGTTCGGGTTCATGGCGAGAAACGCGGGCGTCGCCGTGCCCCCGAACGGGCCGCCCACGTCCACGCGATCCCACCCGACGCCCACTTCGGCGCAACACCACATCACGCGTTGCACGTTGACGGAACTCGCGCGCCCGAAAAGCGTAACCACGTTCACCGCCCCCACGAAATGGCCGCGAGTGCCCCCGCGCCGCGGAACCCCGGACGCCGGTCCTTCGCAACCGGCCCGCCCGGGTGGCCGGGAGTTGTCGCCGCCCCCACTTCTATCCCAGTCGCATGTGCCCCGGCCAACGAAAGCGGAAGCGAATGGACCGTCCGGCCTTCCACTGGTATCGACCCGCCCTCGCGGCCCTCGTCCTCGCCTTCGTCGTCGGCCTTGGGGCGGCCGCCGACGCCGGCGAGCACCCATGCCGGCCCGCCGTCGAACGCGAGATCGACCGCCTGCGCGTCGAGCGCGCTGACATCAGCAAGATTTTCATCCTCCAAAAGCTTGGCCCCAACACCAGTGACGGCAATACCCGCCGCGACGGATTCGACGCTTGGATTCAATTCGGCTCATGCAAGGGCGCCCTGATCGTGGACATGGGCAACGATTGTCGCACCCGTCAGCTCTATACGCGCGGCGCATGCCGGGTCCCCGGCCTCAAGAACTTCTACTGACAAAGGACCGCGCGCCGAAGGGTCTTCGGCTCCACTCCGCCGCTCTTGTTCTGAGCCCCCGAGTCGGCATCGTAGCGGGTTGAAAACTTCCCTCCCGGCTGCCATGCTCTCGTCTGCGCGCAAGGCAGGCCCGCGGCCGGGCGAATGGCCGAGCGAACACATCGGGAGGTCCCCGAAATGGACAAGCGATCCGTCGACTGGCAAGGCCCGTGGCCGGCCCTGGTCACGCCGTTCGACGCCGACGGCGCCATCAACGAGTATAAGTTCCGCGAAAACGTCGCGGGCGCGATCGCGAACAAGATGGAAGGCGTGATCGTCGCGGGCTGCACGGGCGAGCCGTGGGCCATGACGAACGAGGAGCGAATCTGGCTCTGCGGCGTCTGCGTCGACGAGGTCAAAGGCCGCGTCCCCGTGATCGCCGGCACCGGCGCGATCCGGACTGCGGACGTGATCGCGCTGAGCCAGGGCGCCAAGGACGCGGGCTGCGCGGGCGTCATGATCGTGCCGCCCTATTTCGTCAAGCCCACGACCGACGACATCATCGCCCACTACCAGGCGGTCTCGGACGCGGTCTCCATTCCCATCATGCTCTACAACTTGCCGCAACACGCGGTGAACGAGCTGACGCCAGAGCTGGTCGCGCGCCTTGCCGCCGTGCCGAACGTCGTTGCCATCAAGGATTCGACCGACGACTTCGTGGCCTTCTATCGGATGCTGACGCTGGCCGGCGAGCGCATCCGCGTCTTCACGGGCCAGCAGGCGAGGTACGGGCTCGCGGCGGTCGAGCTGGGCGCCGTCGGAACCGTTGCCTCGATGCCCAACTACTGGGGGCGCGAGTTCGCCGAGTTCTTCGGCGCTTGCCGCACCGGCGATCTGATGCGCGCCCGCGCATTTCAGGCGAAGGCGGTGGCACTGACCGAGCTGATCACCGGAGACGGGCGGAACCTTTATTGCGGAACCAAGGCGGCGATGAACATCCTCGGACTGCCGGGGGGCGATCCCCGGCTACCGCTCCGCCCCTTGGGCGAGCCCCACCTCGCCGCGTTGCGCGTGGGCCTCGAGCGCCACGACCTGCTCGCGGCCCGGACCGTGGCCGCCCAATAGACGGGATCGGCCGAGCGGCGCGCCCACACGGGACCGGGCCCAGCCCCGCGAGCCGTGCGTGCGCCCGTGATGGAAGAGAGAAGGACGCCCGTGGACACCAACGACATTACTGCCGAGAACAAGCGGTACGTGATCTTTCCCTGGTCGAAGCAGGGGCAGGTCTCGCCGCTCGCCGTCACGCGGATGGGGGGCGTCCACTTCTGGGACGCCGACGGCAACCGTTACCTCGACTTCGCGGCCCAGCACGTGTGTGTGAACGCGGGCCACCAGCACCCCAAGATCGTCGCCGCCATCAAGGAGCAGGCGGCCCGGCTCTGTTACGCCGCGCCGAGCTTTGCGACCGAGCCGCGCGGGCGCCTCGCGCGCATGATCGCCGAAGTCGCGCCGGGCGATCTGAACAAGACCTATTTCACCTGCGGCGGCGCCGAATCCAACGACTATGCGGTCAAGATCGCCAAGATGGTCACGGGCCGGCCCAAGGTCATCGCCCGTCATCGCTCCTATCACGGCGCCAGCTCCGCCGCCATCGCGCTCACCGGCGAAGCCCGGCGCGCCCACATGGAGCCGGCGATGCTCGGCGTCCTGCACGCCTTTCCACCGTACTGTTATCGCTGCAGCTTCGGCCAGGAGCCCGAGACCTGCCATCGCGAGTGCGTGAGCGCGATCGAGGAAATGATCGAGTTCGAGAACCCCGATTTCGTGGCGGCGATCGTCGTCGAGACAATCACCGGCACCCATCTCGGCGTTCCCGTGCCGCCCGACGACTATCTGCCGCGCCTGCGCGCGCTCTGCGACAAATACGGGATTCTCTTGATCGCCGACGAGATCCTGATGGGCTGGGGCCGCACCGGAAAGTGGTTCGCGGTCGACCACTACGGCGTGGTGCCGGACATCATGACCATCTCCAAGGGCGTCAACAACGCCTCGGTCCCCTTGGGCGGCGTCGTGGTCTCGGACAGGATCGCCGAATTCATGGAAACGCATACGCTGTGGTCGGGCTCGACGTATTCGGGCCACGCACTCGGCTGCGCCGCCGCGATCGCCACCCTCGGCGTGTATCACGAGGAGGGCCTGGTCGAGAACTCAGCCCGCCTCGGCGTCGTGCTGGCCGAACGGTTCGCCGACATGAAAAGGCGCCATCCGTCGGTGGGGGACGTACGCAGCATCGGGCTCGTGGGCACCATCGAGCTGGTGCGCAACCGCACGAGTCGCGAGGCCCTCGGCCCACGCGGCGACGACGATCCCCTGGCGCCGCTTCGTGCCGCCATCCGCGCCGGCGGGGTGCACACCTCGCTCTGGGGCAACTACATCTCGCTCGGACCGGCGCTCAACATCACTGATGAGCAATTTCAAGAAGGGCTCGACGTCATCGACAACGCGCTCGATCTGGCGGACGAGCACGTAGACGCCACGTCCTCGAACGCCGCCGCCGTGTAGCTGCGCAACGGATCCCTGAGCGGCGTCGCGGAGAGGTCACCCGACACCGTTCGCCGTTCGCCGTACTTCGATCCCGTCAATCAGACCACCATGTCAGTCAGATAGAAGGAGGCTCCATGCTGCAACGACGCAATCCGTCTTCGATCGCCGCGCCCTTGGGCCGCTATACCCACGGCGTCGAGGCGCCCGCGGGCGCGCGCATCCTGTTCGTTTCCGGCCAGGTGGGGATCGGCCCCGACGGAAGCCTGGCCGAAGGCCCGGCGGGCCAGATCGAACGCGCCTTCCTGAACGTCAAGGCAGTCCTCGAGGACAACGGCTACAGCCAAGAGGACTTGATCAAGACGGTCACGTACATGACCCGGCGCGAGGACCTCGCCCTCCTGCGCGACGTGCGCGAGCGCGTTTTTCCGCTCGAAGGGGCGGCGGGAGACCCGGCGGCGACCCTGATCTTCGTCGCCGGCCTCGCCGATCCCGAATGGATGATCGAGGTAGAGGCCGTCGCCGCCAAGGCTTGAGCGAGAGCACGTTACCGCGAGCCGCCGGCGGCAGCAATTTTCCTTGCGGCGGCGAGTTGATCGCGAACTTGCGCGTGGTAATCTCAGCGCCCGCGCGGAGCGGGTATCTTCGCGCGGGCTTGAGAAGGGCAACGCCTTTGTGTTGACCCGAGAGAACATCCAAAGCGGTTTCATCCAGAAGATGATCGCCGAAGGAGACAGCTCGCTCCGCCTGCTTAGCGACGAGGAGCGCGATGCGTCGCTCACCTCGATGCTGATGGACGTGGCGCCGGAAGACGACGTCTGGGTCTTCGCTTACGGCTCTTTGCTCTGGAACCCGGCGTTCCACTTCGCCGAGAAGCGGATCGCGACCGTCCACGGCTGGCACCGGCGCTTTTGCCTGTGGGTGAAGTTGGGGCGCGGATCGCCGGAGAACCCCGGCCTGATGCTGGGCCTTCAACGCGGGGGATCGTGCCGGGGTCTGGTCTATCGCATCGCCCGCCCCAAAACCAGGACCGAGCTCGATATCGTCTGGCGCCGCGAGATGGTGGCCGGCGCCTACCGACCGCGCTGGGTCGCGGCCCGCACGCCCGAGGGTGCGGTGCGCGCCATCGCGTTTGCCATCAACGACGGCCACGACCGGTACGCGGGCGGGCTGACGGACGAAGAGACGGCCGCGGCCATCGCCACCGCCAAGGGCCGGATTGGTCCTTGTTGCGATTATCTTTACAACACCGTCGCCCACCTCGAAGAGCTCGGCATCCACGACCGCCGGCTCCACTGGACCCGCGAACGGGTGGACGTGCTGCGCGCGGCGGCGCGCTGATCGCGTTCCCAATCTTCTCTCACCGCCGAAGATGAACATGAGGAGGCTCCCATGGAGATTACGCGTCAGGAAATAAACCCGACCATGAGCTACGTGGTCGAGCACAACGGCGTGGTCTATCTCGCCGGTCAGATGGCCGACGACCAGAGCGCGTCGACCACGGTCCAGACCGAGCAGGTGCTGGCCAAGATTGATCGGTTGCTCGCCTTGGCGGGAACCGACAAGTCGCGTTTGCTGACGGCCATGGTATTCGTCTCGGACATCGCGCTCCGGCCCGAGTTGAACGAGGTGTGGCGGGCCTGGATCGACCCCAACAACCCGCCGACGCGCGCCTGTGTCGGGATTCAACTCGAAGGTCCGGCGAAGGTTGAGATCATCGTCACTGCCGCCAAATAGCGCATCGTTCGCCCGGCCCGCCTTGACAGGCGCGCCTCTGCGCTCTAGCTTCCGCGCCTTCCGGCGGCGGGCGCACCGCATGCTCGCCTCACGGCAGCACGCCGGGGAAAAGGTTGGACACGCATGAAGGTCAAGAACTCGCTCAAGACCGCCAAGCTCCGCGAGCGCGGCTGCCGTGTCGTCCGCCGTGGCCGGCGCGTATACGTCATCAACAAGCGCAACCGCCGCTTCAAAGCCCGCCAGGGCTAACCGCTCCGCTCCCGCAGCGAACTCGCGCCCCGGCCGCCCAAGTCGGCGCGCCAATGATAACCAATTGCAGCACAGCGCCTTCGGGTTACCATCTCCGTGACTGGCCCACGGCGGGACGCGCGCGGCCGTTATTTTCGTGCTCCGGCGGGGCGCGGAGAGGAGGAGGATCCGCCATGCGCTCGATCATCATCGTACCGGTTTGCGCCCTTGGGGTCGGCCTTCTCGCCGGGGCGGCGGATGCCGGCGAACCCCAAGCCCTGCTCGTCGCCACCCAGGGCGAGATCGCGCTCCGCTGCGAGGCCGGCGAATGTGCCGCCGACGTGACCACCATCTGCCTCCAGCGCGACCGGGACACGCCACTTCCCGGGACGCCGTACGAGGCGATCGAGCTTGCCGGCGCGCATGGCGCCTTGACGCTCGTCGGGCGAACCGCCGACGGACGCGAGGTGGCGCTTACGGGCCGGGTCCCGGTCGCGTTGAGCGCGGCCCGCGGGCACTTGGCCGTGAAGTTGAGCGTGCCCGACGACGTGCGCGAGCGCTTCGGGATCGAGATTCTTGCGGCCCACATCAAAGGCACCGTGGTCTTGGCCCCGGTGGTGTCCGGAAAGGTCGCCGATACGCGGTCCGCGGTCGAGCTCGCCCGGGCGCTGGCGGCGTTGCGGCCCGTCGCCGAGACCGTACTGAGCGCCCGCAGTGAAGAGGTCACCGCCGCCTGGCTGGTTCACGACGTCTACAACGCGTTGCCGCGCGCGCGCATTTCGAGCCCCGCCGAGAACGGCCGCGCATGGGTCGCGGCCCTCGACGGCTGGCGCGACCGGGCGCCAAGCCCCGTCGCCGCGCCCGCGCTTGCACGCGCCCAAGAAGCGTTCGCGTTCTGCACGGCGCCCTGGCGGACGAACATTCCGCTGCGAGGCTGTTTGGGCCACATGCACAACAAGCTGATGCAGCGGGTCAACGACGACTACTGGCGGAGGACCCACGCCGGTTCGTGACGGCATGCTGGGCCCGTGACAGGCGCTGATTTCCTTTCCGGGCCGCCGCCAATTGCGCTATACTTTATACAAGCCCTAAAGTCGCGCCCGCTCGCTCGCCGGTGCGCGACCGACGATTCAAGGAGTAAAGCGGATGCGAATGATCAGTATGGCCGCGGTCGTAATCGGATTGGCGGGTTTCGCGGGCACCGCAACGGCGGCTCCGCAGGCCCTTCTCGTGGCCTCGAAGGGGGACGTGCCCCTGTTGTGCGAGGCCGGCGAATGCGCCGCCGACATCACCACGATCTGCCTGCAGCGCGACCGCGAAATGCCCCGCAAGGGCACGGTCTATGACATCCTGACCGAAACGGACGTGGAACGGCCCTTGCGCATCGTCGGCCTGCTCGCCGACGGCTGTGAGATGGAGCTGGCCGCCTCGGCGGCGCCCGTCTCGATCGCGGCCGAACGCGGTCATCTGGCCGTCAAGGTGAGCGTTCCCGCGAGCGTCATCGATCGATTCCGGCTTTCGCAGCTGATCGCGCGCGTGAGCGGGCCGGTGGTGCTCGCGCCGCGCCCCGAGTCTGGCGACGAGAACCCGCAGACCGAAACCGACCTCGCCCAGGCCCAGGATACGCTCAGGCCCGTGGCTGAAGAGGTGATCGCCGCGCACCCGGCGAAGATGGCCGTGGCCGCCGTCCTTCACGAGGCGGTCAACGCGTTGCCCAGGCTTCGCGCCACCACGCCGGCGGACCATCAGGCGGCCTGGCGGCACGCGGCGGCGCGCGTCTCGGGCGCCGGGGCCGAAGCGGCGATCGAGCAAGCGCGCAACGCGTTTCGCGCGTGCTCGAGCGTATCACTCGGATCGGACCGCAAGCCCAATGAGGCGCCGACGTGGGAGAAGTTCACGTTTCGCGATTGCCTCGGCACCATGCACAACGGCGCCGTCAATCCGGTGAACGAAACCTACTGGAAAAGCCTTTATCCCGGGAGTTGAAGCGCCGCCGCCTCACCCCTTTTCGGCGTGCGCGCGCCGACGCCAGGCTAGAGCACTATGCGATCAGACCGAACCGTATGAGCGGAGTTATTTTGCGCCGTGGCTAGGTGCGCTTCTAGGCGCGCCTGGCCGGACAAGCCGATTTGCCACCATCAAATTGATCCAATCTGGCCGGCGTGTGCTCTAACG
>PVBE010899110.1_pt1 | contig 31509 bp, 43 predicted proteins | sample 1631181 | NCBI WGS metagenome assembly PVBE01 (sample SAMN08397723, study PRJNA350692) | Marine metagenome, whole genome shotgun sequencing project. | isolation source: water | place: Pacific Ocean | collected 2012-04
ACTACTCGCGGATCCAGTGTGCGACCCGAACGAAGCCGCCGGTTTCCTTCTCGATCGCGCGGGCCTGCGAGACTCGCGGCTCCGTCTGCCCGTTCAACCACGAGGTAAGGGTCGTTCGAGAAATGGAAAGCGCGCGCCGAACGTCCTCAAGAGGGCGCTCGGTTTGCCTGGACCATTCGCGGAGGCGCATAGCGGCGGGGGGTGAACTCATGCGCTCAGTCTTGCGGTTTTTCAGTTTTCGTGCAATCCGCTTGTGCAGATTTCCGACAACGCATAGGATTCCGGCAGGAGGCACCCGAAAATGAACGACACACCCGACGATTTTGAATTCATCGTGCGGTATGCGGCCGACGCTGCCCGGCGAGCTGCCGACGAAGGACGACACGGCGACGCCGAGTCGATGCGAACCCGGCGAGTCGCCGCGATTCGCGCCCGGGCGGCGGACGTTTTGCGAGAGCAGATCGAAGAGCAGCACCGATGTTTTAACGACTACGACTTGAGCCGAATGTTCGATCCGCTCGAGGTCGTGCGACGCCGTCGACTCATCACCGAGATCCGCGGCCTGTACCGCGCGCTCGAAGCGGTCGAAAACAACCCGATCGAGCCGCCGCCCGTCGGGCGCCTCGAGTATTGCGCCCTGCTCGTCGTGAGCGACGCCGTGCAGGCTGCGAGGTCGGACCGATGATCTACGGACTGACGGACGCCCCCGCGACCCTGCCCCGAGTGCGAAAGCTCGCGATCGGTGATCGCAACGGCCGCAACGGTGCGCCGCAAAAGCTCGACCATTTTCGACTGACCGACGGACCGGCGATCCCGTCGGCCGCCATCGTCAAAAGCCGAGACGGCGCCGGACAGCGTCCGATCTCGCTCGCCTGCACGCTCGCCCCGCTTGACCCCGAACAAATCCTCAGTACGAAAATGCGGAGCTATCGCGCGTCGATGCTTTGGTGCCACGGCGACAACGGACCGAACGCCGAGCGCCGCGACCCCGCCGGGAAGTTTCGCCCGGTGCAGGGCGGGTGCGTCGGCTGCGAGCACAACCCGAACCACCACGAGCCCGGATGGAGGCCGAGCCGAGGCGCCCCGGTGTGCAAGGCAAACGGCCGCCTCTACGTCATTCTCGAGGGCGAGGGAGCGACGGAGGCGACCATGATCTCGACGGGGTCGAAATGGTCGATCGTGAACCTTTCCGGGTTTATTCGTCGGCTCGCCGGGCTCGGTCCGCAACTTTGGACGATCCCGCTCGAGCTTCGGGTCACGATGCAAAAGATCAGCACGCCCCGCGGCGGCGGACAGCGGGCCCGAACTGCGCTCCCGATCTTGTCGCTGCACACGTCCGAAACGGTGCCGCAACTCATGGAGCGCGTAGAGGCGGCCGCGCACGGGCGCGTTTTGCCCGAGCCCGTCGAGGCCAAGTTGCTGCCGGGCCCCGGCGTCTCCGACGAGTCCGTCGACGCCGAGCCCGCCGATCCGCTGCTTTACCCGGAGGCGTTCGACGTCGAGGTCGAGCCTGTGCCATCCGACGATTATCTCGCGGCGCTCGAAGCGGTCGCCGTGCAGGCACACGCCGAGATCGGCGGCCGATACATCCGGCCCGGTTTTGTCGTGCATTGCCTGAAACGCGGGAAGGCCGAGGACGAGATCCGCGGCCGCCTCGAGACTGCGATCCATGCCGCCGGGGCGGCGCTGCCCGGGGAGGGTCCGGCGTGACGTGGAAGGCCGAACCGTGGCTCGTGCTCGACCTTGAAACCACCGGAGTACCCGCCGCCGAGCATCATCCGATCGAGATCGGGTTCGTGCGGGTCGTCGACGGCGTCGAGGCGGCCGCCGCGACGTATCGGGTTCGGCCGCCAATCCCGATCCCCGAGGGCGCGTCGGCAGTCCACGGCATCCGAGACGAGGACGTGCGCGACTGCCCGACGCTTGAGGACGTCGCCCCGGAGATCGTCGAGATCATCCGGGAGCAGCGCGTGATCGTCGGATACAACGGGTACGCCTACGATTTTCCGATGCTTCGGGACCGCTGCCCCGGCTTTTATGCGGCGTGCCGCGGTCGCGTGTTCCTCGATCCGCTCGTGCTTGTGCGAACGGACAGCGTCGGGCGGTTCTGGCGCAATCGCGACCGATGGAACCCGGAGCGGGGACGTCACACGCTCGAAAACGCGGCGGCGGCGTCGGGGCTCGCGGTCGATCCGTCTGTGTTGCATGGCGCGCTCGGAGACTGCCGACTCACGGCGGGGATCCTTCGGCGTTGGATGGGTCGGCTGCCGGACGACGGGCGCGAGGCTCAACGGGTGCTCGTTGAGGCGAAGCGGGCGCAAGACGACGCCCGGCGGGCGTGGGTTGAGAGCGAACAGGCCCGCAACGCGAAGCGATCGGAATAGGGTAGGGTTGAACGGCTGTAGGAGGCACCGTGAAGCGACAAACACCGAATATTTACAGCGCGACGACGTGCGCCGCGATTGATTGCGGACCCGGCATTCGTGCCCGACAAACCCGAAACGCCGACGCCGGAGAGCGCCGCGGAAACCTCGAACGCGGGTCCGCGTTTCATTGGGCGGCCGCGGAGTACATTCAGCGGCTTGTGAGGGCGGGTGTCGAATGCGACGTCCGGATCGCGGACGAAATCCTCGACGAATCGCTCCGGCGCCACAACGTGCCGCCGTCCCTCGAGGCGGACTTGCGGCGCATGTGGTCGGCGTGGGTTCGCCGGTACATTCTCGAGCACGAGGTCGAAGGCGTCGAAATGGGGCTCGCGGTCGATTGGTCGGGGAGGCTCGCACCGTTCGCGCCCGAGCTTGACCACGACACCGGCGACAAAGCCGCGGCCGCTCGCTCCGGGTGGCTCTGGCGCGGGGCGCTCGACCTCGTCGACCGCGGCGGGGCGGGCGGCGGCCTTCGGATCACCGATTGGAAACTCAGCCCGTACACGCCGAGCCCTACGGAGCTGCGGACGATGATGCAGCCGCGGCAGTACTCCGGGGCGCTCGCGCTCGCCTTTAATCTCGACCACGACGACGAAATTACGTTCCGTTTGTACTCCGTGCCGTACCACGTCGAGGTGGTCGTCGAGTTTCGGGTCGGGGACGTCGTCGACGACTTTCTCGCGTGGCTCGACGTTTTCCGGCGGCTCGATTCGCTGCCCCCGATGGATCCCTATTGGATCACGCCGCGGCGGGTGCAGGGCTGCGATCTGTGCTCGGCTCGCCCGACGTGCGAAGCGTGGCCGAGCGACATCGGAGACGACGCGCCGCCGGTTTTGCGGGTCGTCACCCTCGAGCGCCGACTAAAGGCCGCGCGGGCCGAGCTACGCGCCCACGTTCGCGAACACGGCGAAGCGGTCGAGATGGGGCACCGGGCTCACGCGAAGCCGAAGGAACGAAACGACTCCGACGCGCTCCGCCTCCTCGAATTCTGCGCGGCCCGGAACATTGAGCCGGATCCGTCGTGGTTCTCGGTCAATCTCACGAGCTTGCGGAGCAAGAGGCGCGGGATCGGTGAGTTCAGTTTCGGACAGCTTGAGGAGTCCGGGATCGTGCGGAAGAAGCCCGCCGGGTCGTCGATCGTGATTGAGCCGGTCGCGGGCGAGGTCGCGCCGGAGTTTGACGGCTAAATGAACCCGACCGCCGTCTCGACGCTCGCCTGAACGATCGCCCGAAGGAGGGCGAGCGCGCGCCGATCACAGCGGCACCCTTCCGCCTCCTCGACGATGTCCGCGACCGTATCGACCGCGTCCCCGGCGGCCTCTCCGATCTTTTTTTCGTCGAGCTGATCGAGCATTTCGCGGATCCCGGGAGGCATGCCCCCGCCAATGCCGTCGCCGTCCTCGCCCTTGAGTTTGCGGATCGTCAGGACCTCGGCCCGTTTGAATTTCGCCGGGCCCGGCATGGGCACCGGGCGAGACTCCGCGAGAGCTTCAACCTCGAGGACCGACGCGCGAGCGGCGGCCGCAACGCGGAGCCGGGCGGAGCGGGGAAGGGCGAGAGGGATCGGGGCGAGCGTCGGCATGTGTTCCTCCGGGTGACGGCCGGAGCATACCGCGCTAGGATCTCGGCGCGCTTTGGGTGTCCTCCTACCTCAGCCCGCGCGCGGAAGGGCCCCCGGGATTTTTCTCGGGGGTTTTTTCGTTTTCGGTGGCACCGATCAATCGGCGGTGCTACCTTTCATCCGTGGCCGACAGACGGCCCGGGAGGACACCAAAAATGACTCGCAGCGCCTTGCAGACTGTTTTCGAGAAGACCTTCGCCGCGATCGACTGCGACGTCGAGGTCACGATCAGCGAGAGCCGCGCGCGCGGCCCTTTCCTCAGCGTCTTCGGGCTTCCGAAGGATTGCGACAAAGCGCGGGAGGTTATCGAGGCGGCCGGGAGCGCGCCCTTTATCGACCGCGACGTCGACGACGAGGATTCGGAGGTTGTCGACTTTTACAGTCTCGCGTGAGGTTGCCCGCTTCGCCCGCCCGCCCCGCCCGGTTCGCCCGGCGGGGCTTCGGTGGTAGGAGCGCCGAAGCTCCGAAGGAGGACACCATGATCAAGGACGCACCCGCACACGTCACCGATCGCGCTCAAGTGCTTGCGCCGCTTTTTGCGGCAAAGGCCGCACTCATGCGCTTCTACACGGGGGCCAAGACTGAGGGCCGAATCGACGCCGCGATCCTCGACGAACTCGGCGGCCCCGGCTCCCCGTTTGCTGCGCTGCCGAATGAAGACGAGATCGTCGACATGCTGCGACGCGGCGAAAAGGATCTCGACGAATGGGCCGAACAGATCGCGTTTGAAATGCTGGCGCTTGAGGACCCGTTGACCGCCGACCGACTGCCGGGCCACGAATGGACCCTCGAGATCGGCGCCGACCCTTCGGGGGCGAACCAAGCGAACCGCCACGAGGACGGGCTCGTGTCGATCATCTTTTACGACCCGGGCGGAGATTGGTCGTGGATGGTCTACGGCGCCGACGACGGCCTCGACGAGGGAGGAGGCGCCCGGCTCACGTTTGCCGAAGCCGTGGCCGCTTGCGACGACTGCGTCGACAGCGCCGCCGACGATTACCGGATCTGTTGATGCCTTACGACGCGTGGAAACTTCGACACCCGCCCGAATACGACCACGAGGCACCGGCGACCGAATGCGAGCGGTGCGGCGCGTGGTTTAGCGACGACGATCTCGGATTTAGCCTTTGCGCGCCTTGCGAGGGAGAGGTCGAACGAAACAAGCACGACACAGGGGAGCAACCATGAACGACATCTACGTAAACATGGACGACACCGACGGACTTTTTGCGGCACTTGCGGCGGCCTGCCGCCCCGAGCCGGAGCCCGAGCCAAAGCCCGATCCGGCGGTTTTGCTCGCGCGCTGGCGCTCGTTGCGAGACGACGTGATCCGCGCTGCCGATCGGCACGTTGCAAGCGGCGCCCCGTCGTCGGACGCGCTCGATCGCGCGGTGCAGGCTTTGCAGACTCACCGCGACGATCACGGGTGGGGTTGACGATGCCCCGGCAAAAGATCGGGCGCGTGGCTCGAATCAAGCGATCCGTCTCCCTCGACGCCGACCTCGTCGCGTGGGCGCTTTCGAGGTTTCCGACCTTGTCGGGGGCGATCAACGCGGCGCTCGAGGCACTAAGGGCCCGAGAGGAAGCGGACGAGCGTGATCGGATCTGAGGACAACCGCGGCTTTCCGTCGGCCGCCGACCTTATGCGAGCCGAGCGCGAATACTGGAAAAACCAAACGGCCCACGCTGAGGCATCCGCCCGAGCCGCCTTGAAGTCGTCGCGGGCGTGGTCGTGGGTCGCCGGGCTCGGGTGGGCTTTGCTCGTCTTGTCGCTGCTCCCCAAGTGACGACGCCGCCCCGGGGAGGGCGGCGCCGTCGGGGACGCGGTAAGGGGAGGAGAAAACGCCGCGCCCCCTGGATCTATCCCTCGCGGGCGACGTCGGAGAGTCCCCGAAGGTCGAGCCCGACGAACCCGCCCGGCTGGATCCCGATCTCCTCGACGACGAACAGGCGCCCCGAGATCGCGAAAGGCGAGTATGTGAGTTCGACCACGTCGCCCACGTCGAGCACTCCGGCAACGTCTGGCGACGCGCTCACGCCGATCAGTGGTTGCTGAGTGCTCCGCCACTGTGCCCGCCAGAGCACGACCGCCGCCGCGGTCGCGTCGTCCCATATCGCTTCGCTCGAGATTTCGTCGACGATGTCGTCGGGCTCGCCGTCGGGTCCGCGGTACGTGTTGCGCGAGCGTACGCAATACAGGTTGAGGACGGCATCCGGATCGGTGTCGGTCGGGTCGCCCGTCAAAACCTGCCGCCGGGAAAACGTGTCGGCGCGTTGGTCTTCGGCGTACTGGATCACGAACGCCGACGCGACGTCTTCGCGCCGGGAAAACGAAACATCCGTCACCGCTTCGACTTCGCCTCGTGCGTCCGAGAGCGACACCCGAGCCGAGACGGCGCCGAGCGGGTACACGGCCGGATAGAGGCCGTCATCGCTTGCACGAATTGAAACCGGCAGGATCGGGAGCAAGTGATCCTCGACGAAATCCCACGGGCCGAACCGATCTTGAGTCGTGATCGCCATATCGATCGCGTAGGCATTCAGCGCGGGCGCGGCCGAGTGAACGCGGGCCCAATCGATCCGCATCCTTGAGTAGCCCATGATCCACGCCCAAACGTCGCCCGCGCCGCGGATCGCGGACCCGTCCGGGGCGACGAGGCCGCCGCCGCTTGACCATTTGATCCAGTACCGCGCCTCCGTATCGACCGTGACCGCCGTTCCCCCGATCGTCACCGTCGAGACGGTGCGCCCGAGCCCGTCGGATGTGGTCGTCACCGAGATCGTCGCGTTCGTGCCGTCTTTGTCGTTGATCACGGCGACCGACGACGCCGCGACCTCGTGCCCGGCGATCAGAAGTTTCTCGAACCCTGCGATCGTGCTGCACATGGGCGCCTGCGTCGCGTACACGGACCCGAGCCCGGGAGTCCCGAGGATCCACGGCGGAAACTGCCCGACGGCATTCTCGGCGGCCTGAGGCCACGTGTTTCCGTTGATCCGCGCCCGCTCGGGTGGAAACAATCCCGGATCGTCGCGGTCGTCCTCGCGAAGCTCGAACGCTAACGGCTCGTCCTTGAACGCATACGAGAAGCCCGCGACGACGCCGTCGACTCGGGTCGCGGTTCGGGTCGTGCCGCGGGCCCACAATCGAAGGCGCCCGCGAGCGGCGGCGAATAGGTGCCCCTCGGCCACAAGCGACGGCACGTCGAGATTTGCCGACGCCGGGTCGACGACGATCGAGGCAGGCATCGACACCGGAGCATCCCCGAACGGGTCCGCACGTCGCGCGAGTTCGCCGTCGAAGCTCAACCCGGCCGAATAGTCGATCGTCTCCCCGAGCGGCCCGACCGGCGCCGACACCTCCTCCTCTGCGATGTACAGCGTTCGGCCGCCGACTCGGAGGTCGAGCAACCACACGAAGTCGCCGGAGCGGAGATCGTCGGGCGTGAACTGCACTAGGGCTGCTCGATCAATAGAAGCGCCTGCATCCGTTCCCACTCGTCTCGACCGGGCCCGCGTCGCGCGTGGGGCGTCTCGGTGAGCGGCGCCGTCTCAAGGTGCCCGTACACAATGTGCCGCCGAAGGCCGATCACGTCGGTCGTGTCCGGTGCGACGAGTTGCGGGATCGTGTGCAAGTACGCGACCGGCACGATCGGCCCGTCTGACTCTTCGAGCATTCCCTCGAGGTCGCGGATCGTGTTTTCGGGCGTGCTCACCGGCAAACCGCCGCCGCCGTCCCGCATCCCGACCCAATCGGGCGCCGGGTTCGCCTTCTGCAACGCTCGCGCGTGGACCGCGGTGCTTGAGTAGGTGAACTCAAATTGACGCGACTGCGGGCCGCGTCGGCGCCCTCGTCGGACGCCGTCCGCTCGGTCGAACGTGTCGACGTTTTTTTCGCGGACAACGGTGTACCCGCGATCGAATCGGTGCGAGAGAAGAAGAAGATCCCCGAAGACGACGGATCCGAGTTGGTAGTAGCCGTCCGCGGTTCGGTGCGCCGGGATGAACAGGGAGATCCGGTGATCGCTGCCGTTCAGCTCGTGGACGATGCCCGCCCAATCTCGAAACCAGATCGAGGCCGACGAGCCGGACGACGGGGTCCCGGCCGTGAGGTTCGTTTTGTCGAGCAGCAGCTCGGGCAGTTGTTGGGGCGGCGTGCCGCTGCCGTCCGTGGACCATGCCCCCGGGCGGTTCGTGTCGATCTTGTGGAGGTCGGTACCCTCTCCGGCTCCAAGGTCGACGGTGTCGCCTACGTGCTGCGCTCGCCCGAACCAAAACGACGCCGAGTCGGTCGCGCCCGGATCCGGCCGCATCACGCGACCCGTGCGACGAAACGCGAGCCCATCCTCGCGGGGCGTGAACGTGCCGATCGTCGTCCACGCTCCCGATCCCGATTGCATCTCGAGCCGAAGCTCGCGGACGTTCGAGTTTAGGACGACGAGCCCGATCGAGTGCGAGAGCAACCGAGACGCCGTGAACAATGAGTCGTCCTCGAGGTCAAGCACGATCCGTTGGTCGACGTTGTCGCCGGTCGATCGCCACGTTTCCCGCGGGCTCGGGGAGTTGCGGGGAAAGATCCGGCTGACCGGGTGCGCGTACTCGGTCGCGATCTTCCATTCGTCGCCGTGTTTTGTGGGCCCGGCTTCCGCCTCGACGCGGACGTCGTCGTACACAAGGACCGGCGCCGTCGACCATTCGCGGCCGCGGAGATAGAGAGGGTTCGACCATCCCGAAACCCAATTCGTCGGCTTTCTCGGCACGAATTGCGCCATTCGGGCTGTGGCGCCGACCATGTGGAAATAGAATTCAAAACCGCCCGAGGCGGCGGTTTGCCCCCCAAACGTGACGGCCGATTTAAGCCACGACGGCCCGGCGTCCGCAACGGTCGAAGACGTTCTCACAAGCGTGAGCGCGCGTTTCGGCTTGTGCGGATCCCCAATCCAGATCGCCAGCTCGCCCGCGTTGCCCGTGGCGCCGCGCAGCGCGACCGCGACCCACGTCGGCGACGTGAAGTCGTGCGAAACGTCCGCGCCAATGGCCGCGGCCGCGGTGTGGTCGTATACCCGCATGGCCGATCCTGTGAATCGCAGATCGACTCTTTGAAACCAAGTCGACTGCAATCCCGCGGCGTCGTCCTGATTCGACACCGTTACAGAAAAAACGATCTCGTTTGACGCAAGCGATCCACCCGACACGACCTCAACGATCGCGGCCGCGTAAACGCTTTCGATCGTCGGCTGAGAGTCGGGGTCGGTGTCCGAATACCAATTCCGCTCACCCGCAACGCCTTTGATCCGGAGCTTGCCCGGCGACACCAGATCGACAGTCGGCGCTCCTACTTGACTCAAAGCGAACCCGGCCGAGTCGGGGAGGCAGATCGGCACCCACCCGATCCCCCAGGTGCGAGTGGTCGCGACGCGATCGACCTCCCACGAAAAACCGAGCCCGCCGAGATCGCCAAACTGGGGCGGCGACGCGGGCACGGGATGAAGTCGGGCCGTCGGGAACGTGTGCGACCCGTGCCCGCCAAGCCACATGCAACCGAGCGACCGATCCGCCGTCGCCCCTGACGAGTCCCACCGATGCAGAAGCGCGGTCCGGCCGCCCGTCGACGCCGCCGCGAGGGCGACGATCCGCTCCGATCCGGAATGATTCAGCGAGATCAGCCCCGAAGTGACCCGCCCAAACGACGCGCCCTGATCCTGTGATCGCTCGATCCGGTGAGTCCGCGTTTGCGTGGTGTTCCCCTGCGAATACACCGCGTAAACGGTTTCGTCCTCGTCGACCCAAACAACGATCGACGCCTCGTCGACGTGCGACAACTCGCTCGCCCTTGCGATCGACGCCGTCGCAAGGTGCGCCGGTTCGGCGGCCGAGAAAGCCTTGACGCGGTAGCCGTCCGCCGCTTCGGCGTAGTACGCGACGACGAATTTTCCCGACGGCATCCCGACGACGGAGAAGATCCGCGGCTCAAGGGACGCGGCGGCGTTCCATTCGTCCCCGACTCGCTCGAAGTTCTGCCCGAGGTCGTAGCTCACCCACTGCTCGGCGTGCAGCGTGCCGGACGGCACACCGCTCGAAAGGACGCGCTCGCCCGTGATCATCACCATTACGCCGCGCGAGTACCCGACCGCGACCTCGAGGACGCCCTCCTCGGCGTCCTGCTTCAACACCCGCGTCGAGTACGTGTCCCACGTCGCGCCGTCGTCGTCGGAGTACGCGGCGTGTACCTGCCGAAATTCGGCGTCAATGTAGTAATACACGACGCGGCCGCTCGGGAGCTGCACGAGCGCCCCGGCCCCCTTGCTCGTGCTCGGCGTGAGGACGAGATCATCCCGAAGCGACCACCCCCCCGCCTTCGGGTCGTAGACCCGCATAAAATGGTTCGTTTGGTTCGAGCTTTCCGCGAGCAGTAGCTCGCCCGACTGCAACCGGACCACAGCGGCGCGAGGCAGGAGCCCGAGCCCGGTCGTCGAGTGAACGATCCCCTCCCAACCGGTGATCGCTTGATAGCCGTCATGCCCTTGCCATTGGATCGACGAGTCGGTCGACTCCTTCCAAAGCATCGTTGCGGCGTCGGGTACCGGGTGCCCGCCGCGTTGCGTCTGGATCTCGAGGACTTTGTCGGCGGTTTGCGTGCCGGAGGTTTTGACGACGAGCCCGGTCGTTTGCTGCGGGACCGCTTCCCCGGCCCGCGGCCCGGCTTCGGTGTAATCGCTCGGGGCGTCGGATGCGGTCTTGCTCCGCACATTCGAGGCAATCCACCGGGGATCCGGCACGACGAAACCGCCGACGATCTTGTTTCGGGGTGTGCGCTCGGCCATGCGCCTAAGTGTAGCGGCACGGGCGATCGGTGATTTTTTTTCGACGTTTCGAGAATATTTGTGGACACGCGAGAATCACGTAGCTACATTTTTCTCATCGACGGGGCGCGCAGAGCACCCCGGGAGGACAGACACCATGAGCATCACGAGCGCCGAAGCCCTTTTTTCCGTCTTTGCCGAGATTGCCGAGTACGCCGCCGAGGCCGCCGACCTTGTCGAGGAAGCCCGCGCCGCTCGCATCCGCGCTTTTGCAACCCGCGTGAGGATCGTTGAAGCCTCGCGGCCCGTACCCTCGAAGCGGATCGACTCGTGGGTACTCGTCGACGGCGTCCTCGTCGCCGCCCTTCGCGCCGAGGACGTCGTCGATTGGTGCGTTCGTCTCGTCGTGGCAAACACCGCGACAGCTCGAATCATGGTCGGAGGCGACGACTACAAAGACAAGGGGGAGGGGTTCCGCGTCCTGAACATGCGCGCCGCCGAATTCCGAACCGGCTTTGACGCGACCGGCCGATCCTACGGCCCGACGCTCCCCTCGGGCGGAACCCCCTATGTAATCGCCCGTGGGGGGCGCCTTGTCGATTCGTATGAACTCCCCCCCACCCTTCGGCTTGTGAGCCTTGGGGACGTCGTCGAACTTGTCAAAAGCGACGGGGCCGAGCTTGGGGCCTTTCGGGTCGTTCGCGCTTCTAACTCAAACGTCAAATTCGAGCCCGCCGCCTAATAGCGATTGTTCACCCCCACGCCCCCACCCCGTACCGGCCTCGCCGGTCGGGGTTGAGGACGTAGAAGGAGAAGACACACCATGACCCTCTACGACTGCATCTCTGACCGATACGACGCGAACCCGGCCGAGCCCTACACGCTCCGCGACTTCCTCGACATGTGCCGCGCGTGCTTCGGGGAGGCTCCCGAGCTGCGCGAGGATCACCTCGGCAACCTGCACGACGCCGCCGGGATGGTCCTCGCCGTGAGCGACTGGCAATTCGTAAGCGATTCGGACGCGGCGCACTGATGATCTTCGTGCTGCTCGGCCTCGCCCTCCTCGTCGCTACGCCCGCCGACTCGGCGCCGCTCGCGGCCTACCTCTGCACGTCGATCCCGGGGCTCGCGCTTATGTGCCTCGGGATCGCCTCGATCAAGGAGTCCGACCGATGAACGACACCCCGAAAAAGCGCGGCCCCGGTCGCCCGCCCGGCCCGACCGGCAAAGCTCGCGAAGGCGTGATCCGCTTCCGCGCCCACAAGGACGAGATCGACCGCTGGAGGGCCCGAGCCGACGAGGCGGGGGAGCCGCTTAGTAAATGGATCCGGGGGCGCCTGGACGCTTCCTAGCGGCCCGCGACTCGGCGGCCGTGCTTCGGGCGCGCAGTCCGTAGCGCGGTCGCTAGGTGGCCGGATCGCGGCCTTAGCTGCTCGACCGCGATCGCCTCCGTTGTGCGCGGCCCCACCCGCATAACGACGACGCCGCCGCCGCCCCCGGCGCGGCCCGCGTTCAAATCCTCGAGCGCACGGGCCCCGCCGATGCTGCGTAGCCCCTGCTTGGTGAGCACGCCCTCGCCGGGCTCCATGCGCGTGTGGACCTGCCCGCCGACCATCGGGACGTCACCCTCACGGAGCACGCCGCCTCGGGCGAATTCGGGTGGTTGCTGCGCGGCGATCTTGGCGATCGAGATGGCGCCCATAGCACCCGCGACGACCGCGAGCGCGATACCGGCGATGATGTTAGGTGCCGTAGCCACGGCCTGAATGATTGCGAGAGCCGTAGCAAGCGAAGCCGAGACGATGGAAAGCGCCTTTTGGGTATTGAACGCCTCGAGGGCGGCCTCGCGCTCGGCCTCCGACCGTTCCTCAAGCCGTTTCTTTTCTTCGAGTAGCTTTCGCTTCTCCTCCTCGCTGATCGACTCCGAGAGCTTCCGCTCGATTGATGCGATCTCTTTCGCCGTCTCCTCCGCCGCCGCGATCGACTCGTTCATCGCGCGACGCTGCGAGGCCGCGATCTCGTCGAGGACCGTGATCGCAAGCTGCCCGATCGCAGCGACGATCGTTCCGGTGCCCTCCTCCCATGTGCCGCGGAATTCCTGAAAAGACAACTCCGCCTCATACAGCGCCGAGCCGAGCGACACGACCTCGTCGGTGACGACGCTGATCGCCGGGCCCATTTGCTGCGCGCCCGTGAGAAGCGTCGACGGCATTACGTCGGCCGTCGTCGCGCCGCCGCCGCCGCCGCCGGTTGCAGGGGGCGCCCCGCCGCCCCTTGGGGCCGTCCTTCTGCCGCCGCCTCCGCCGAGGCGCCGTTCGGCTTCCGCGGTTGCTGCGCGCGACGCTGCCGCCGTCTCCTTGATCGCGTTCGCTAGTTCCTTCTCAAGCCTTACGACGTCCCCCTGTACGTCCTTAAGGTTTGCGTATACGGATCGCGACTTCTCGATGTTTGCCGCATCCCCGCCGGGAACGAACGAACCTTTTTCAATCAGGCGATCAAGCTCGCCCAATTCGTCGGCAAGGCGATCCGCCTCTTCTCGGGCGTCTCGAAGTTGCCGACTGATCCGCGACTGCTTGCCGAGAGATGCGTAGCTCTCCGAAAGGCCAAAAAGGCGCGCCGCCGCTTTAATCGCGCCCGCGGTGACGTCGCTTAGCAGGCCGATGAAGCTCTTTAAGTTGTCGTCATCGCCCGCCGCCGACATAACGTCGGTGATCGACGTAAACACGTCCGTGAGCACTGGGATCAGCGGTTCGAGGGCGTCGCGCTTGAGAGTTTCAAACGTCCGCGACGCAAGGTCGACCGCGTCGATCAGTGCCTCGCTCTGCGTCGCCGTTTCGTCCGAGACGACACCCGCCGCCCGGATCTGCTCGATCGCGCCTTCGAGTGCGCCCTCGCCCGACTCAAAAACCGTTTGCAGCTCGCGCCAGCTTCGGCCGAGCGTCTTCGATGCAATCTCGGCCCGTCGCGCCGGGTCGCTGATCGCCCCGACTCGCTCGACGAGCATCGAAACGCGCGAGATCGCGTCCCGCCCCGCGAAGTCGTCGGGCAATCCGAGTTCGTCGAACGCCCGTTGCGCCTCGGCCGAGCCCGCGGCCGCTTTGCCGAGGTTTAGTTGGACGTCTTCAAGGACGCGCGCCGAGTCGATCCCGTTTTCAGTAAGGAGGCCGAACGCCCCGTTTAAAGTGTCGATCTCAGAAGCGAGGGCGCCCACGCTCCGGGCCTGCTTCGCCAGCGAATTAAGATCCCCGGCAAGCTTGATCGTGTTCTTGCTCGCCTTGACGACTCCGGCCGCCATCGCAGCAACCGCGGCGAGCCCGACACCGGCGCCGACCTTGAGCGCCTTCCCCATCGCGGGCGCGGTCTTAGAGATCCCCGAGAGCTGCTGATCGGTGCTTTTCGCGCTTTGCGAGATGGAATCGAGGGTCTTCGCGGCGTCGCCCTCGATCGTCATTCGATGCCGAATGTCGGTCACGCTTCACCCCCAGGAGTTACGACAAATTGGGCGGCGACCTCCCACGAAAGATCGTCGTCTCGAGTCTCCGGCATGTGGACCTCCGCCCGCTCGCCCTGCTTCGGATCACGGTGCTGCAACGCGAGCAACCACGCGCGGTCTCCGGCGGTCATGGGTAGGAGCATCGATAGCCGCATATCCTCGACCGTCAGACTACCCGACGACGAGCCGACGCCCGAGACGGAGTGCGCGACCTCCCACAACGCATAAAGATCGACTTGGGCGTCGTGCGGGAGTGCGTCGATCGCGAGGGTGCCGTCGGGTAAATGCGTGCGCCCGAGGCAAGCGAGGGAGAGGTTCAGTCGTTTCCAGCGGTCCCACCCGAGGGCGGAGCCTTTGAAAAACCCACGGCGTCGTCGACTGCCTCCCGACCGACCAGCGCGTCCTGCATGCGTCTGAGGAGGTTTTGACCGAGCGACGCGACGACGCCGAGATCGTGCCCGGCTTCGTATAGCGCATCGTTCACCGCGTGCCCGTAGGCCCGGGGATCGCCATTCTCGACGGGCTCGAGGTCGAACTCGCGGTCGAACCAACAACGGCCGATCACTACGCCGAGCATGGCCGCTTGGTCGAGTTGTTGCTCGATGTCGGGGTCGTCGACCGCGGCGGAGCCGACGAGCTTGATCAGGCCGAGCCGCTTACGCTCCGGCGGAAGCCGAAACGCCCACGAGCGCCCCGCCTCGTCGATCTCGACGTAGTGCGGGCGCTCGGGGACGACGCGAGGCTCGGACCGCGGGATCACTGCCCGATCTCCTCGAGCCACGAGGCGAGCGCGTCGATCGCCGTCGTCCGGTCCTGCCCGAACACTTCAAGCTCCGCGGCAAGCCTCACGATCTCCTGATCGTTTCGGTCCATCGTCGCAAGCGCCTTGCGGCACTCGGCAACCGAGCCGCCGACGAGTGCCTTGGCCCGCTCGAGGTTTCGGGGCGTGTCGGGTAGCTCTGCCTCGTCGACGTGCGTCGTCCCTCGCGCGTGTAGCGCGTTGAGGTACGAATGCCGGGCAAGGGCGACGCGCAAGATCGCCGGATGCGCCGGACGTCGCCGGAGCCTCCGAAGTCGCTCACTCGCAGCCGCCGCCGCTGCCCGGACGTCGATCACGACTTCTCGCCGCCGATGATCAGCTCGTACGTCTGCGCGGCGGTAGTCGCGGCGATCTTCACGTCCTTTGCGCTCCCGCTGACGGTGCCGCCCTTTCGAGACGTCCACCGAAAGGAATCGCCCGGCTGCACGTCGATGATCCCGGTCGTCGAGCCCGTGCCGCCCGCAAAGGGCGTACCGGCGCCGTCCCAAATGTTCGCGGCCGCTTCACCGATCGAAAGGAAACCGCCCGCCGAGGTCGCGGTCGTGTTTCGGATCTCGAAATGCTTGACACCGTCGAAGCTGATCGAGCCGCGAACCGTCGCGCCGTTGTCGTCCGTCTGCGTGAGGCTTTGGAGGTCGTGGGTCTCGTTCGCACCGGCCGCGAGCGACCCCTTTGCCATCCAGACCTCGTCGATCTGGCCGTCGCCGTCGCCGTCGTCGTATGCGTCCTCGTCCGAGACGGTGTACCGCTCGACGTTGGAGGTGAGGCCGCCGGGGGCGAGGATTCGTCGGACGATGTCGACGCGGGAGGTCGATCGAAGAGTGACAGTCATTTTCAAGGCTCCGGGCTAAAAGCGAGCGTATACGCCCTCGCGCGAGGAAAACGCGACGGCGACGGTTTGGGTGTCTCCCATGGTTTCGTCGTGGGTGAGGCGGACTTGACCGTACACGCGGCCGTGAGCGTCGGCGGGGTTCCCCGGGTGGATCCACTCGACTTTCATGTCGCAGTAAACCTCTTCCGAACCGTCGATCACCGAAGCGAGCGAGGCGGCGGAGCCGTCCTGATAAAGAATGTCCATCATCCCGAGAAGGTTCGGATCCGTCTCGAACTTGTAATTGATCCCGAACGATCCGGAGTCCTCCTGATCGTCGACGAGGACGGGGGAGGCGTCGAGGTTCTTCTGTCCCTGATCGAGCGGGTCGGCGGTCGTCGGCTTCGGGCTCGAGGCCGACCAATCGCCGGTGCGACCGCTGATCACGAACGTCGTCGATCCGGCGACCTCGACACCGGCGGAGGAGAAAGCGTGCCCCCCGGCGAACCACCCGAGGGTGATCCGGAGGCTGCGCTTGGATTTAGGCTGCGCGGAAAAACTCACGGGCGGGATCTCCGGTTTCGGGGTCGGGTCCGGGGACTACGCCGGATCCGGGTTCGGCGCGACACGTCGCGCGCAGTGAGCACGCGTACCGACGCCGAAAACAGGGTAGCGGCTCGAACGGCTGCGCGCGAGATCAACCGCATTGCGATTTGCCGGGGGGCGGGTCGGGCAAGCGCACGAAGCCGCGGCGCGATCGATGAATACAAGTCCTCCGACAGCGCCTCGATCTCCGTCCACACCTCGACCGTTTCCCCGGCTCGGTGGACGTATTCGGCGTAGAAGATCGGGTTTCTGATCGCCACAAAATCGGACCCGATGACCCGGATCTCCCACGCCTGCAATGACGCGCCCGTGTCAACGGGCCACCCCCCATTGATCAGCGACTCGCGCAGCGGGATCACCATTTCATCCCGCAAAATCTGACGAGCGACCGGCGGAAGCCCGGGCACGCGATCTCCGACGTCGATTGAAATATCGACCGAGCCGCCGACGCTGACGATCACGACAACCGATCAGCGGTCAAACGCTCGAGAGCGTAGGCGAACTCCGAGCCGAAGAAGCGCGCGAACGATTCCTCGATCATGGTCGAGTATTTCGTCGGCCTTCCAATGCCGTGAACGAACGACGCGTAGGACTCGCGGCCTTCCTCGGCGGCATCGTTTGAAAACTCGACTGAGTTTCGGTCGGGGATCACGTTGCCCGAGAGGAGAAGCCGACCCGTGAGGAATGGAGTTTCGGGCCGCGTGTGCTCTCGAAATTCGTTTGCCGCGCTCGCGATCTCTTCTGCGATGAGGTCGACGAACAGATCGGGATCGAGCGAGTCAAACAACCGAGACATCCCGATCGAGTCGATCCGAAGCTCTGCCATCACTGGGCCTGTTCGGTGAGGTCGATCGGCTCGATGATCGTGAGCGTGAGCCGACGGGTGATCCAGTCGCCGTCGACCGTGATCGTCGGGGCGTTCCACCCGCTCACGAGCACCGATCCGGTCCGGTTCAGCGTCGCGGATCGATGGATCGCCCGAAGGATCCGCCGGTGGTCGTCAAGCGCGTCGAGTAGCGACGACTTCCGCGAGGCCGCTCGCACGGCGTGACGGGTTCGCAGCTCGAACCGCTGCGACGTGAGAGCTTCGTCTACGCAGTCCGACTCAGGCGCGATCGGTTCGTCGAGGACGTGGATCGCTACGGATTGATGCGTCGTGAGTGCGCCGTCCGTTGCGGCGTCGAGGATTGCCCGTGACGGGTGCGGCTCGACAAGGTCGAGCGCCGCCTCGATCCCCGCGATCATCTCGCGGACCGGCACCCTAGACCCCGATGCCCCGTCGAACCTGCCGGGGCAGGGTCGTGAGGTACACGCCCGGCTCCGCGGCGTCGACTTCGTCGATCGTGCCGTCGTCGTCGGTATCCATCTCGAGCCCGAGCGAGTCGAGGTGCGCGGCGACCGCGGCCCGCGCGGCCTGTGCGCGCTTTGTCCATTTGCCGGGCCCGCTCGTGCGGGTATCCAGATCCTCAGCGACTAGCGCAAGGGTCCACTGAATGTGGACCGGCCGGAGGGCGACGAGGTTACGGATCCGCGCCGGGTTGTGTCCCCGGCCGATCAGGTGCGCCATGAGTTGCGCCCATGCCTCCGAACGCTTCCCCGCCCACGACTCGAGGCCCGGCGGAAGCTCCGCGAGGATGTCCTCGTGAACCGCGACGAGGTCGGCGTCTCGGATCGTCGGCTTCGGCACCCGCCGCACGAGATAAAACTCACGCTCGAAGATGTATTCAGCGCCGCCGATAGTCGCGGTCCATTCCTCCCAATACCCCGCGGAATAGCTCCGGTTGTCGAGCTTTGTCGAGAGCAGCGAGTAAGACGCGATCCCGCCCGTGATCGTCGCGGCCTCGGCGTCGATCACGGCGCTGCCGTCCTCGTCGAATAGCGAATAGGTGCAAGCGGTCGCGGCCGTCGACGTGCCGTCGTCCGAATCGAGCGAATCGAGCGCGAACGTGTAGGCACGTCCTCGACGAACGAACCGCGGGAGGGCGTGAGCGTAGTGAATCTCACTCACGGCGCGCGCTCGGTGCCCGTGAGCGTGACTTCGTAAATCCGGTACGTTTCCTCAGTCGTCGATCCGGCATAGAAGGCGACGCCGATGTCGACCGTAGCGCCGCCGGTGTCCCATTCCTCATCGACGTCTGTCCAACTCGGCGTGGACGCCGTCCCGCCCTCCGAATAACGGATCGTCTGTCCGACGCGCTGCAACCGAACCCAGCGAGGCGCGGCGGTTCGGCTGATCGCCGTCGTGCCGTTCTCCTCCTTGTTTCCACCACCGGCCGCAAAGGTCCGCTTATAGGCCGCCGTGGCGGTGAGGTAATCGCCGTATCGGTGCGCGATGTGGTGCGCCTCGTTCGTCGTGTTTCCGGCGCCCGCCATGATCGCGATCTCGGTCGCCGTGTGCGCCGCGTTTGCCGACTGATCCACCCGCATCGTCATCTCGAAATCACCTTCGATCTGCTCCGGGTAGAAGATCCGGCCCTGCGTGAGATAGGCGTTCGACAAATTAAGCGAGGACGTACCGCCGGTTCCGCGATCGAAAGCGACGTCGAAGGTGGTGCCGTCGTCGGACATCGAATTAAAGATCCCGTAGGGATCCGCGACCTTCCACCCGGCGAACAGCCCCGCGTCGAGCGTCGCGGCGTCGGCAATCGACGAGGGAGTGCCCGAAGAGGGCGTGAGCGACTCAGCGACGGCTGCGCCGCCCCCTCCGCCGCCGCCCCCGACCCCGTACCGAAACGAAGCCGACGCATCCGAAACGCACCCGGAGACGAGCGCGGCCGCGAGGACGTACCCGATCGAGGAGAGGCGCCGCACGTCAGTACTCGAGAATCTGGAGCGTTGGAGTCCCGGCGGCCGCCTTGACATTGAAGGCGAGGTATCCAGCGGGGCGAGGTCGGCCCATGTTCATCGACCACACGTTACCCGCGGGGATCACGTACTCGACATTGTCCCCGGCCGCGTCGGTGACTCGCAGCGTGCAAGCGACGAGCGCCCCGGCGTCGAGGCACCCAAGCTCGATCGACTGCGTGCCCGCCGACGACGTAAGGTTCGACCCGAGATAGGCGGTCGTGAGTGCCTGCGTTCGAGCGTTCACGGCCGCGTGAGCGACCCCAACGAGCGAAACAAGCACGAGAGCCGCGACAATGATCGCGGCCCGGCTCACGACAGCGCCGCCCAAGTGGTGCCGCCGTCCGTGTTCACGTATGCAGTCGTGGCCGCCGCGCCGTCGACGCGAAGGTAAAGCGAGCCCTGCGGAGCGGTGCCGGTCGGGGCGCCCGCACCGGAGATCACCGCGGGGGCGCTTTCGGGCGCAAAGGTCGAGTTCGGCAAAATGTGGACGCCGAGCTGCGCCACAAAAAGTTTGCGGAATCGGCCCATGATTCGAGCGCGAAGCGGGGAGGGATAAGCCATCGGGGATCGTCTCCTTAGAGGTCGGTCCGACGAATGCCGGACTCGTGCCAAGTGGAGTCGTTGTACCACGTCGCGTCGCGTTCCCGCCGCTTTCGTAGGTCGCGGGACTGCTCGAGGAATTCCTCGAACGGCGCGACGCGCTTGAGCGGCCGACGGTCGACGCCGAGCATTCGGTCGAGTCCTTCGTCGCGTCTCCGTCGAAGCTCGGCGGCGTCTTCGAGGCTTTCGCGGTACTCGTTCGCCGCGAAGTCGTAGACCGAGTTACGCGCGAACGAGTCCTCGCCGGACGTGATCGAGCCGAACACGTAGGACGACGACCCGTCGGGGTTTTTGATCGTGTGGTTTCCGTTCGGCCAGATCCGGCAGGTTTGGCCGAGCGCGACGCGAACTCGGCGGCTCACGCTACGGGCTCGGGCTTCGGCTTTGCCTTCGGCGGGCGGCCTCGTCGCTTCGGGGCTGGCTTCGGCTCGGCCTTTGGCTCGGGCTTCGTTTTCGCAGCAAGGCGACGAGCGCGGACCGCGGCGAGCCCGGCGAGGGCTTCGTCGGGCGTGACCTCTGCGATCGACATTTCCCCGTAGATCGTGACCGCGGCCGCGAACTCGCGCTCGAGCGTTTCGATCTGCTTCTCGACCATAGAGCAGCGGAGGGCATATTCGGCGCGCTTCGCCGGGTCCTCGGTGCTCGGGGCGCGGAGGGCGGACCGCTTCCGCTTTGCGGCGACGAGTAGACCCTCGATGTGCTCGGGGCGGGGCGGTTCGAGCTTGAATCCGGCGTGAGTCCCCTCACGAAGCAGGAAACAAAAGTCACGCCACGACTCACGGTCGGTTCTGAACTTCGTTCGGCCGGACTGACGGCGGATCGCCCGCTCGAACACGGTGCGATGAATGGGCTTCCCCTTGCGGTTCAAAAAGACTCGCATGTAGTCGGAGCCGGGGCCGAGCGCGTCGCGGGGAATGAACACGAAGCCCTGATCCTCGTGCTGGACCTTCGTCCCGAGGAAGTTGTCGCGACGGTCCGTCGCATTGACGCCGGGAGCGTGAGCGATCCGCCTCACGTCCGGCAACAGGTGGCCGTCGGCATCGACGATCCAGTCGCCCACGCGGTGAGCGAGCCAGAATTTAAAATCCGCGGGCGCATCGACCCGACCCCGAACGTCCCGATCCCTTGACTGAAACGGGTTCGGTGCGGTGGCGAAACCGTCCTCAACGGGGCGGGCGGTCGGAGTCGGGTCGTGCGGCATGTGTTTCCCTACGGCTGATCGACTAGTCGTCGACGCTCAACATGGTGATCCCCATGGCGGCCTGGGCAATTCCGGCCGCGACGAAATAGTTCGTCCAGAGGAGCGAGTTAGCGCGATCTCCGTTGATGTCGAACACGCTGTAGACGACGCCGCCGGGCGAGAAAATCCGCTGGCCCATCGCGACGGGGTTCGGGGAGCCCTCGGCGTAAGCGATCGCGGAGTTCTTCGCGAACAAGGCGCCGCGGTGATCGCCGCCCGACTGCGTGACCTGATTCGAGGTGTAAAACTCCATCCGGCCGACGGCGCCGACGAAGTTGGGGCCCTTCGCGTCAAGGCTCAAGCCCTGGATTCCCTCGATGTACTGCTGCGGTCCGGCAAGTCCGACGATGTCGTTCTCGATGTCCGACCACTGCTCGGAGTGACCGACCCAAACGAGATCCGGGCCGTTCTCCCGCTCCCGAAGCGTCTGCTTTGCGAGCAAAACGTCGGTCCACGTGAGCGCCGCGCCCGAGGTTCCCTGCGAACCGGTGAAGCTCGGGAAGAGAGCGGTAACGATCGCATCGAAGGCCCGCATAACGGCGCCGAAGTTGTACTGAGCGAGCCCGACCGGGTTGTGTAGGCCGAGATCGGAGACGCCCGAGAGAAGGTCGGACATCTCGCGCTTGATCACGCGCCGCGAAGGTACGAGCGTGTACGAGGAGTCGGTGATCGCCGTGTTGCCGGAAACGTCGGCACCCTCGGCCACGCTTTCCGCGATGTCGTCGTCGTCGACCTGCCGCACCTTGATCGTGTCGGAGTTCGTGCCGCGGGTGTCGCCCTGGAATTTGCACAGGCCGCGGAGATGCGGGCGCGTGTGCAGGAGCATTTCGAGTTCCTGTGCGAGCACCTCCGTCTGGAGGAGGTCGCCGGAGCTGGATACGTAAACTTCGTTCGCCATTTTTCTGTTCTCGCGTGTCTAGCGAGTCGGGGTACCCATGCTCCGCAAGATTTCCTCACGGTTTGCGAGGTATTCCGCCGGGGTCATGCTGCGGATCTTCTCCGCCGTCACAACTCCGCCGGAAGGCGTCGCAGGTGCCCGGGTCCCGGCCTCGGGGTTCGTTCGGGGCTTTGCCGTTTGGGTGGCGCTCGAGGAGAAAAAGGCGGGGGACTGCTCGCGCAGCTCGTTCAGCTTTTCGTCCCATGCGTCGGGCTCGATTTCGTCAAACTCGCTCGCGAGGAATCGAAATTCCCGTGAGTCGCGCTCCACACCGGCGCCGACGAGATGAACCGCAAGATCGCCCGATCTTCGGGATTTCAATACGGCGGCCTCGACGGCGGCGTCGTGGTCCTTGGGCGACATCCACCCGTCGAAGGACTGCAATCGGAGCCGCGCGTCGGCTAGTTCAGCCTGCGCGGATCGGTAGTCGTCTCGAACGGATTTAAATCGCTCGTAGGGCACCGGGCCCGGGCTCGGGCTCGGCGGCGTCGGAGTGCTCGACGGCTGGGGCGTCTGCTGGACTTGCTGCGGAGGGTTCCCGCTTTCGATCTCTTCGGACACCGGATCCCCTTTCGTGATTTACGCCCTACGAGGCGGGACGGGGTCCGCTTAGGGTAACCACGGCGGCGGGGATGCCGCAACCCTTACCCGCCGCCCTCGACCTTCGCGCGAAACGCGGCAACGGCCGCGCCGAGGATTGCGACGATCGCGCCGATCAGCTTTTTATCCGGGTATCCGGTGACGAGCGTATCCGGCTCGGCTTCGGTTTTTGGCTCGGGCAACTGCTCCCGCATCCGCTCCGCGACGCGCCGCTCGACCTCCTCCTCGAATTGCTGCGCCTCGACGTAACGGTCGATTCGCTCGACCGCTTCTCGCAGCGGCACGAACTCGCCCGCGAGTCGCTCGAGGGCGTCGGAGAGGGATTCGACAGAGCGGGCGATCCGCTCGGCTATTCGGTTTTCGTCGTCCACCGCTGCCCCTGCGTGAGTCGAAGCGTGATCGCGTCGAGTCGTTCGAGTGCCGGAGCGATCCGGCTTCGGTTTGCCGGATGATCGAGGCATTCAAGCCGCGAGCACAACCCACCATCGACAGATCGAAAAGGTCGCTTGAGGTCGCTCGGTTGCGCGTTGCCTGACATGTCGATCCCCTTCCGAGAGAGAGCCTAGCCGTGCGGGGTGATTTTTTGCAGGAGGAGATCCGTCCGGGCCAGCCACCCGCGAAGAAAAACTCGAGAAGGCGCGTGCGCTCGCGCTCGCTGCCGGTGCCGGTTTCGCCGAAACAGGACGATCAGCGCGCAAAGCCCGCCGACGTCGTGCGACTGCTCGGCGGCCGCTTGTGCCGTCTTCGGACCGAACGACCCGTCGACGTCGATCTCGCCTCCAACCTCGCTCAGTGCGGATTGGAGCCACGCGACAGCGCGCTTGACACCGAACAAAACGGCCGAGTCGAACACGACGAGAGCAAGCCGCGGATCGAGCTTGTCGCACCCTGCCGGGGTCCAGTAGCGATCGAGATACAGCTCGGCAACGGTAGCGCGGTCGATGCTTCGGACCGATTGCGTCGCGCGGCCGTTTGCTCTGCTCCACGTGTCGAACGTGAACTGCGTTATCCCGTAGTTTGTCGCGCCTCCCGGGTCGTTGGGGTGGTCGACAAACCCGCCCTCACGGGCGAGCACGAACTCGAGAGAGGCGCGAAAATTCATTCGACGACCTCGACAACCTCGGCGGGCTCGGCCTCCGTCTGAGCGTCGATCATAAGAAGCGCGGCCCGCGCGTCCTCGCTCGAGATGTCGCCGTCGACGAGGCGCCCCAAAACCTCGAGTCCGTCGGGCGTGGCCGACGCCCGCTCGATCCGCTGCTCGATCTCGGACCGGGCGAGGGCAACAAACGACTCCGCGACGGTCTCGCCGGGGTTCAACCGTTGCCGAAGCTCGAGACGGGTCGAAAGCCCGGCCTCAACCTCAAGCAAACCGCCCTCGGTGATCTCGCGTCGCTCGCGGGTCGACAGCTCGATCGTTCCGTATTCGATGCGGTAGCCGTCCTCCGGCACGTCGAGCCCTTGCGCGCGGAGGATTGCCGAGACGACGACAAACGACTCGAGGTCGCCGCGTCGGAGGCTCGGCACGCGCCGGGCCGAGGCTTTCCGCTTCCCCTCGCGCGAGACGTAGAAGGCCGCGCCCGACATCGGCCCCGACGTCTCGATCGACACGTCGGCGGGGGATAGCCCGTAATGGATCGCGAGTCTTGCCGCTCGCCGGTGGTACACCTTCTCGTGCTTTTCGATGTCGACGGGGGAGCCCCACTGAAACGTGCTCGCGTTCCCCTCGCCGTCGTGCCTCACGTATTTGATCCCGGTCGGGTCGTCGGGGATCGTGAGAATGGGCGAGGGCTCCGAGTCCTTCGCGGACCGCGCCGGGCTCGCGCCCTGCAACCGTCCGCCGATGATGCCCCGAACGTCCCACGACGCCCGCATCGAAGCATGGCCGAGGTTTGTCCAGTCGACGCAGCCCTGCAACGTCCCGAAAATGACCTCAGCGCCCGACCACGGATCGCGGAGAGCCCCATCGGCGGGAACTTTTTTGTGGAACAACTGAAACGGCAAGACCGGCGACCCGTCTTCGGCTCGGTACGGATACGCGGCGCCGCTCCACTGATCCGGCTCGACGAATTGCGACGTAAGGTCGTTTTTCAATTCGGAATCCATGATCCGGAAGTAAGGCCGCTCCGGCTCGCCTTCCTCGCGGGACTGATCGGGCCGAACGTCCCATACATCCCACGTCCACCGGATCTCAGCCTTTCCGCCCTTGCCGATCACGTGCCGTTGCCGCGCCCAATAGATCCGACCGGGGCGGCGCGAGTCTCCGGGCATTGGATCGAAAAACACGCGATCCATGCGGGCGATCGTGCAGTCGAGGCGCCCCGAGTCCGCCCACGAGAAATAGAGCAGCGCTTGGTTCACGACCTCGAGTTCGCGTTGCATTTGCGCCGCGATCTCCCACCGGCCGCACCCGGCGAGCTGCCGCTCGAGGATTTCGAGCCCGGCCTCGTCTTCGTGCGTGAGCGACGGCGTGTCGTCGTACACGACGGCGATCTCGGTCGCGATCGTTTTGACTGCGTTCTCGGAGATGTCCGGCGAGCCGACGATCGCCGCCCGAGCCCGGCCGAGCTGCAATCGGATGTGATCCTCTCCGAGCTTCGCCCATCGCCCATCGAGGAACGCGAGGCGCCGCGTGGCCTCCTGCACCGCTCGGCGGTCGTCGGGGCGCCCCTGGGGCGGTAGTGGGGGCGTCGACTCGGTCGGGCTTTCGGGGCTCATAGGGCGTCCGCTTCGCGTTCGATCGCCGTCACCGCGTAGCGGATCCGGTCGATGAGGTGTTCGTGGTCGTCTGAGGCACCTTCCCACCGCTCAAGGGCGCGAATCTGCCGAGGACACCGGGCACTTACGCTCAGAGTACCCCGCCGGATCATTTGGTTCGTCCGTTTCAACCCAAGGTCAACCGAGCCGGGGCCTTTTTGGACGGGCCGCACGACGAGCGCCGGGTGGTACGGGTTGTGACCCATGCGGCGGGCTAGGATCTCCGTGAGGATGTCGTTGAGCCGCCGACCCTTGCGAGATTTTCCGGCCGTGTTCACGTCGCCCCAGGCGAAATCAAGATCCGCAAGTCGCAAGCCGATCCCGTCGAGCATTGCCTCGATCCCGTCGGCGTCTTCGTGCTCGTCCGAGGCGGATTCGGAGACGTATTCCGCGAGCGTGCGGACATAGACGATCCGTTCGCTGCCCGTCTTTACGATCTGGAATGCGTCGCACCCCCACGCGGTCGCCCCGGCCTTTTCGCCCCAATCGCCCACGATTGCGAGGTAGACCGGCGAAACGTAGACGCGGCGCCCCCACGCGCGGGCCGCGCTTTCGTCCGTGTACCACCCCTCAAACGGGCCGACCTCGGCGGGAATGATGCGCTCCGGGGTCCACGCCGAGATCCGGCGGGCCGTGTTGACCGACTCCCAATCGCCCCGCACGCGCTGTTCGTACTCCCACGGCGGCACGTTGCCGATCTGCCGGTCGATCGCTTCCTGCGTTCGGTGCGGGCAATCCTCGACCGTGAGGAAGATTCGGTGGATCGACCAATCGCCGGTCGGGGCGGCGCCTGTTTGCGGGTCGCCCTCGAGGATGCATTGCAACCAGTGCAGATCGCCGGACGTGTGTCGCTTGCTGCCGTCCTTGCGGCGCTCGTCGACGGGCGTGAAAACTGCACAGATCGGCGCGTCGTCGAATGCGGCGGCTCGGGTGACTTCGCCCCATACCCGCATCTCGGGCGGTTCGTTGATCGCGACCATGTCCGCCTTAACGCCCGCCATCGCCCGCACCCCCTGCGTTCCCGCTCGGAAGATGATCCGCGAGCCGTTCGCGAACCGGATCTCGGCCTTCTGGCCGACGCGGTAGCCCTGAGCCTCGTCGAACGTGCAACGGGTGTGCAGCACGCCCGGCGGGATCCATTCGCGGAACACTTCGCACACGTCTTCCGCATAACCGCCCTGAAAGTCTGCGACGACACAAAGCACTTTGCAGGGAAACGGCACGTCCCCAACGACGCCGCCCGGCGACCGTATTGGGTGCCACCCGAGGCAGGCTTGCACGATGTCGACGGCCCAAACGGCGGTCTTGCCGGTTTTGTTCGCTCCGCGGATCGCTCGGTTTTTCGACTCGTCGAGCACATAGGCGCGTTGCTTCGGTGACGCCCCGCCCTCCCCCGGCGGATCGATCATGAACCGGGCGATCCGGTTCGCTCGCTCGAGCCGGTCGAGTTCGTCGAGGGCGTCTCGCAGCTCGGGCGGAATCTCAGCGGCGGACACCGTCGATCTCCAATGTCGCGAGGACTACCCCGAGCGCTTGCCACGCGTCCCCGGCGACCCCGTACAGCGGGCCCGGCGCGGCCTTTTTGCCTTTTGCCTCGGCTCGGGATCCCCCGTGCATCTCGCACGCCCGATCGATGATCTGCGAGTCCTTGCCCCTGCCGGACACATGCAACGCCCGGCACACGTCGAGCCGGAAGATCCACCGGACCGAATCACACGAGGATCGGGCCGCCTCGTAGAGCATCCCCGACGCTTCGATCCCGCGGATAATGTCCGAGTTGATCACGCCCTGCGATCTGAACCGCTCAACGACGACGGACGACCACGACGCAACGGGCACCCCCGGCCGAAGCCGCACGGGCCCGCCCTCGTGAACCCTCCCCGCCCGGACGACTTCGAGAGCGTCGTCGAGCGAGAGGACCGCGGAGCCGAGCACGAGCCGCGCCTCAGTGTCGTACAGGACGAGGCCGGTCCGCTTCTCCGACGGGTCGAGGCCGAGGACGATCACGGCGCCGCTTCGCGGATTTCGTAGCAGTTCGCCGGGCTTCGGCGTCGAAATTCGGGGATCCCGGCTCGCGTTCGGGCTTGCTGCACCGCTTGCGCGCTCACGTTGAGAATGTCGGCCACCGACCGATCGGAGGCTTGCGGATGCAGCGCGTAGACGTCGGGCAGCGCCCACGAGATCGAGCGGTACCGCTTGCGTTTCCAGCGAATCACAACGCGCTCCCCTGGGCAAACAGCCCGCCCTGCCTCGGGTCGCTTCCCCGGCTCGGCCATGCGTGCCGAGGCACGAGCGGACGGTTCGACGTCAAGACCTCGCGCTGCTGCCTGCTGAACGTGCGCCGCTGCCCGATCCGAGCGTCCGCAATGTCCGAGAAGACCCACCCGTCCGCGACGAGTTCGGGGATCGGCTCGGCCTCGCTGATCACGACGTGCGCCCCCGCCTCGGCCCACCGGCGGGCGACTGCGACGACGGCGGCGCGGTCGAATTCGTGGGCATAGCCGGTCGTGTCCTTGTACGGCGGGTCGATGTAGACGAGGACGCGGGAGCAGTCCGGGGGCGTCGGCACGTCCTCCGCGCGTCCGCATAGCACCGAGGCGGGGAGCGGGGCGAGGGTGTCGCAATCGCGGCCGATGCTTGGCCGAGGAGCGCCGCGCCCGCGCCAATCCGGGTGCGGGTTCTCCTCCGGCACGAACGACTCCCACAAACCGCCCCCAAGGCGCCGTGCCGTGCCGTACAACCACGCCCCCACCCGCTCCGGGCTCGCCTTCGGCCGCTCCTTCCGCAACCGTTCCCACAGCCTCCGCGCGTCCTGTTTGCCCGTGCTCGGCCCGGAAGCCCATCGGCGGATCGTGCCGTCGCGCTTGCGTTCGACGTGCTCGACGTCTTCGGGCGGCTCGCCGTTCGTCCACGTCGCGCAGTCAAGGCACCACGAGCCGCCGTCGGCCTCGTGTCCGTTCGGGCAAGGGATCCACGACCGGATCACCGCCGCAACCGCTTGAGCGCCACCGGGGGACGCGAGAAGCGCGAGCGTGCGGGCTAGTTCTGGATCCGGTTCGTTCCACAGATACCGCGGGAGCGGGTCGCCCTCGCGCAGTCCGACCGACGACAAGATCGCGTGTGCGTAGCCCGCTTTGGAGCCCATCCGCGAGACGGGAAAGCGCATTCCCGCCGACGCCCACGAAAGGGCCGCGGTTCCGGCGCAGAGTTCAACGAGGAGGCCATAGCGGGTTCGGCTCTGTGTCATGTGTTGCGCTCCGATGTCGTCGAGTCCCGAAGCAATGACTAGCCGCGAGTCACGGGTCGCCCCGAACCCGTCGCCTGCGTCCTTGCCGCCGGGGCGCCCGATGCCGTGCTCTGGCCCCTTGTGCTGGTAGCTGCCGTGGTGAACGTACAACCACCGCGCCACGTCCTCCGGCATGTCGCCTCCGATGTCGTCAAGGTTCCGCGCGACGTCCTCGATCGGCGTAGCGAACTCGTCGCCGCCGAACGTCGTCCCACCCTCCCCCGTGTTTTTCCAGCCGTCCGGGCCGTCGGCACCGTGGATCAAACGATTAGACGCCGTGAGCACGAGCAGTCGCGCAACGCGGCGCGGGTCAATCACAACGCGCCCCCGTCCTTCGCCGTGAGCCCGCCCGGCACGACGCCGAGCGTAGGCGGCTCGGGCTCTGGTGTGCGCTCGCCCTCAACAAGTCGGATCAACGCGTGAACGTCGGCCGCCTCGGCTTCGAGTTCTCCGAGCCGTTGGGAAAGGCTTTCCAACGTGTCGACAAGGACCTCGATCAGCTTCTCAACGTCCCCGACGTCCCGAGCGAGCCGGAAAAGCGCCCGTTGATTTGCCTGTGCGAGCACTCGCGCATCATTTGCCGACATTGTTTCCTCCGTTCACCGCGAGCAGTCGCGCCGCGATTTCCTGCCGACGCTCCGCGAGGTCGGCGGGTGAGATTGCTTCGATCACTTGCTTTTGAGCCTCCGTCGGCCGGTCGAGGCCGCGCACCTTTGCCTCGATCGAGAGCATGGCCGAGAGCGGACCGAACCGACCGGCCCGAAGCGCCGCCCGTTGGTGCCCCTGCAATCGCCGCACAAACTCGGCCCGCTCCTCCTCGATGTCCTGCCCGCGCAACCCCTCCGCGAGTTCGTCGAGGACCCGAGCCCGGTACCTGTAGACGGTCCGGGGCGAGCACCCGAACTCCTCCGCGAGTTCGTAAGCGACATTCACCGACCACCCGTCGGCGTGCATCCGCATCTCGACCGCCCGAAGCCGCCGCCGAACCTCCGCCCCGTCTGCATGAAAAACGGACACACCTTTGTCAGTCGTCACCGTCTCGCCCTCCGATCTCGCCCGTGGATCGCCCACTGCCGATCCCCGATCATCTGGGAAAGCCTCGACATGATCCGGTCACCCCGGATCGGGTCTTGGTTGCGCTCGTCGTATGCCCCCGAGTACAGCGCCCGAAGGTCGTCGAGCGAATAATTCGAGGTCATGAGGATCGGTCGCCGGTTGTCGGATCGCTCGGAGAGGATTTCCTCGAAGATCCGCCGCTCCCAATCGGTACGAGCTGCCGCCCCGAGGTCGTCGACGACAAGGATCGGCGCGTCGCAGATTTCCCGCTGCAACGTCGACCCACGGCGGCCGAAGTCCTCGCGGATCATCCTCATGAGGCGCTGCTCGGACGTCCACATTGCCGAGCCTCCGCCCTCGATCAGTTTTCGGACGAGGCACGCGAGCGCCTGTGATTTGCCCGAGCCGACGGGCCCCGAGAGGAAGATCGATCCCCACGGCGGGATCCACTGTTCGAGGAGTTCGAGCGTCCGAGCGTTGCCTCGGTCGCGGTCGAGGGTTTGAAACGTGATCGGCTTTCCGCCTCGAGTCTCCCGGAGATGGATCGGGATCGTTTTCAATCGACGATCACGGGCGACGACGTGCTCGGGCGGTCGCTCCCGGTCGTTTTCCGCAACTCGGCACGGGTCGCAGATCCGAAGCGGCACATACAGCGCCTCGCCCTTGCGGCGGATCGTGACGGGCTCGAGGAGTTCGCCGCACCCTCCGCGGCACACGAGCGGATCGGGCTTTTGCCGGAGCGGGATCGGCTGAACGCTAGCCGTTTGAGTAGTAGTCGGGGGGTCGAACGTGCCCGAGAGGGCGGCGTAGCTTTGGGGGTCGTGTTTTCTGTCTTGCATCCTTGAGCCTCCTACCTTGCTCATCGAAAAGCGCGAGGAAGTACGACAACGGCCGATCCTTGCCCCCGCACAGTGTCAACGCGGCGTCGATCTCCGCGTCCGAATTGTTCTCCATGATCCCGACCCATCTCGGAACCTGGATCGCCGGTGGAGAGAGCCGACGATCTCCGAGGTGTTCTCGAAGCCCATGGATCGACCATTTCCGAGCGTCGCCCGTCGCGCGCGCGTTCTCTCTCTCTGGTTCTCTTGGTTCTAGTACTGGTTCTAGGCTCGGCGCAAATGCCGACGGGGTCGACGTTCTCGCGGGTGCGGGTGTGACCGTTTGATCACGGGGGCGTGACCGTTTGATCACGCTAGGTGTGACCGTTTCGTCACAGGGGGGTGTGATCATTTCGTCACGCTGCGTGACCGCTTGATCACGGTCCCCCGCGGGCGTCCAGTGAACGTGATCGGGGTCGCCGTGGAATCCACAGACCCACCGATCGAAGTCCTTTTCGATGAGATACGCATGATCCCCGACCGCGCGGAGGACCCTTTGACGCACGAGCGCCGAGAGGGCGCGCGACGCCGTCTCGCGAGCGCACCCGATCGCCTTCCCCACGCTCGCCGGGGCGGCGGCGAATGGTCGCGGCGCATCCTTCGGCCTCGCCCAACCGTATTGCCGGGATAGGCACTCAAGAAGCACGCGCCGGGCGGAGCCGGAGAGCTTCGCGAGCATCACGGCCCGAAAAAGCGCGTTCGCGATCCGGATGTGCCCGTGTTCGAGTTGGACG
>PVBE011349396.1_pt1 | contig 31509 bp, 21 predicted proteins | sample 1631181 | NCBI WGS metagenome assembly PVBE01 (sample SAMN08397723, study PRJNA350692) | Marine metagenome, whole genome shotgun sequencing project. | isolation source: water | place: Pacific Ocean | collected 2012-04
CGCTGCGAAGCCCGAGGGATTCGCCGAGCCCGGCGCGCAGCGAGTCGAGCATCGCCGCGTCTACCTCGCGCAGGTAGAGGTGGGCGAGCAACAGGTAGAGCGCGCGCCGCTCCTCGCCGCGCTGGGCGACTGCCTCGGTACTGACTGAACGTTTGCGCCGCATGATTGCTTGGGGGTTCCCTACCGCCGCTATTGGGACGGCATGACGAAGGCTTCGGGCACAGGCTTCAAGGGCCGATTCAACCACCTCGGCCGGCGCAGGTTGCCGGGCCCCGGCGCGGGGCGCGTCATGGCGAGCCATTCCTGATAACACTGGCGTGATTTCGCCAGGTCCACGTAGACGTCTCCATACTGATCGTCCGGCCCGGCTTTTTCGACGCGCACGCGTTGATGCCAGCAGTGCATGCCGCTCACCGGATCAGGCTGCACGGGGAAGGCGAGGTTCTGGTGCACCCCCACCTCGTTCCACCACACCCGCTTGGTGTCCGGATCGTCCGTCTCGTAGGCGCCGCCGCTGTTGATCTGCCGCAGCCGGCGGCCGGTTTGCCCGTCGCGTTCGAGGTTGACGAGCGCTGAGGCCATCCGCGACACGCCAACCGTGTCCTGCAAGCGCCAGCGCCCGAGGTGGTGCGACAGGGCCAGCACGCCCGGGCGAATCCCTTCGCTGAGGCGGGCGCGGGAGATGAAGTAGCCGATGGCGGTGGTGACCTTCGCCAGATCGCCGGTGTTGATTCCCAGGCGCTGCGCGTCCGCCGGATGCACGAGGAGCGGGTGGTCGTGCGAGATTTCGTACAGCCACTTTACTGTCGAGCGGGTGTGTATGAGGGCCGGCAGGCGGAAGTTCGGCAGCAGGTCGAACTCATTGCCGTCGCGGTCGAGGTCGCGCCAGTGGACATGGCCGGGCACGTACGTCGGCAGGGCGTATTCGGGCCATTTCCAGTCCACCAGAGTTTGGGAATAGAACTCGAGCCGCTTGCTTGGTGTTCCGAAGCCGGCGACCGTGCGGTCTCCGAGGCGTAGTCCGATCGCCGCGCCGTCCTGGCTTACAATCCCGGTCTGCGGGTCGTGGGCGGCACCGGCGGCGTCGCTCGCTGGAATTGCGCGAGTATAAGGCGGCTCGCTCCGGCCTTCCTCAACGCTATAGACGCCGTAGCGCCGCATGTAGTCGAGCGGCGTCATTTCCTGCGCCGCCGCCGCCTCCGGTAAGCCGGGCACGCCGTTCTCGAACATCCACTGGTAGTACTCGCTGATGCGGATTTTTTCGCCGGGGCGTCCTGGGCTCTCGAAGTACTTGCGAATTCCCAGGGCGCCGTCTGGGTCGAGACGCCAGGAGAGCTCGATCCAGAACTCGTCGTGTTCCCAGACCTCTCCCGGATTGGCCTCGTGGGTCGAGGACAGATTCCGGCCGTCCGCCTCGATGGCGACCCGCTTGACAGGCTGACGAAATCCGATCCAGCGGGCTGCGTGTGTTTCCTGGCTCTGGTTGTCGTGGCGTTCGGTGGACAGCCCCATGGGCAGCACGTAGTCGGCGTACCAGGCGGTCTCGCTCCAGGTCGGCGTCAGCGCGACATGACACTCGATCTTTGTTTCGTCGGTCAGCGCCTCGATCCAGGTGAAGCCGTCGGGGTAGGTCCAGACTGGATTGAAGACTCGGGTGAAGTACATGCCGATCTTGCCCCGACCTTCCTTGAGGAAGTGCGGTAGCAGGAACGAGAGCTCGAAGAAGGACAGCGGATATTCGTTCGGCCAGAGCAGCTCGTTCCACTGCTCGTGCTTCTCTGGCATGTTCGGATGGGTCGGCTTGAATTTGTTCCAGCTAGCCAGGTTGACCCCGCCACGGGTGCCATAGCTGCCGGTCAGGACGATCAGCAGGTCGAGGCAGCGGGTGATCTGCCAGCCCCAGAGGTTGCCCGATGCCGCCGAGCGCCAGCTGTAGGTCGCAAAGGCATTGCCGGCCTCGGCCACGGCCTCAGCCGCCTGGCGCAGCGACTCGACGCGCAGGCCGCACTCCCTGGCGGTGGCTTCGAATGTCCACTGACTGTATTCGTCGGTCAGCTTCTCGATAAAGGAGTCGAACGTCCGGTCAGCTTCCGGGTAGCGGCGCTCGAGATATGTCTCCCAGTTGACCCAGGTCTCGACAAAGTTCCGGTCGTACGCACCGGTCTCCAGCAGGTGGCGTGCGATGCAGAGGAAGATCGCTCCCTCGGTGCCCGAGTAGCAGGGCAGCCAGACATCTGACTTGGCGGCCGTGTTCGACAGGCGCGGGTCGATCGTGATCATCCGGGCGCCCTTGCGGCGTGCTTCGAGGATCCGCTGAGCATGGGGGTTGAAGTAGTGTCCGGTCTCCAGGTGGCTGGTCAGCAGCAGAATCGTCTTGGCATTCTCCCAGTCGGGGCTGGGCCGATCCGAGCCGCACCACATCTGATGTCCCAGTCGGGCCGAGCTGGAGCAGACGTTGGTGTGACTGTTGTGGGCATCCACCCCCCAGGCTGCCAGCACACGATTGACGTAGCCGTCCTCGCCGGGCCGCCCGATGTGGTACATGATCTCGTCCTGCCGGTCCTGGTCGTACAGCTGGCGCATCTTGTCGCCCAGCTCCTGCATCGCCTGGTCCCAGCTGATCTGTTCCCACTGGCCTTCGCCCCGCGCGCCGACCCGCTTGAGGGGGTAGAGGATTCGGTCGGGGTCCTCCAGCTGGTTGGGGGTTGCGGCGCCCTTGGCGCAGAGCATACCGCGGCTTCCCGGATGCAGCGGATTTCCCTCGATCTTACGAACCTCGTGGGTCTCCTTGTCGACGTAGGCGACGATGCCGCAGCCGGCCTCGCAGTTGAAGCAGAGGCTCGGCACGATGCGGTAGTGCTTCTCCACTTTTTTGGGCCAGGCCGTCGACTCGTATTCAACCCAGTCGTCCCACTTTTCGAACGGTGGAGAGGCCGACAGCTTGCTGGTTTGCCATCGTGGTCCAGACATGGGTCCTCCTATGAGAGCGGCACTTCTTGGCCTGCATGCACCCAGATGTGATCCCAGGCGTAGAGGCCGATCAAGGTCAGCACGGCGGCCGCATAGCCAACCGTCGGCATGCTCGACATGGCGAGTAGGGCCAGCAGGAGTGGTACGAGTCCGCCCATGATCAACACCACGCCGTAAAACACCGCTGTGTGGTGTCCATGCAGGATGAGTCGCTTGACCGCCAACATGTGATGCGAGTGTGCCGGCAAGAACACCGTCTCGCCGAGCACGACTAGCAGGTGAAGTGCCAGTGAGGCGCAGAGCACGCTGCCCAGCACTGGGAAGCCGATGCCACTTCCACCGCCGATCAGGATCAGGCTGGCCGCACCATAGGCCGGGGCCTGGAACGCGAGGTCAACCGTCGGCGTCAGCCCTTGCCAGAACTCCCGGCCTCGGGCTTGGGCGAAGAGGAAGCCGGAATAGACCGCCGCTCCCAGCGCGGCGATCAGCGAGATCGGCGAAAGCTGCAGTGCCGTGTCCTGGCGTCCGAAGAGCACGGCGGCCAGCAGACACGTGCTGAGGATGCCGTGGGCGATGAGCAGATAGGTTCCGCGCACCAGCCAGCTGGACAAGTTGCCCCTGGTGAGCAGCATCCAGAACCGGCTGGGTTGCTTGAGGTCGGCGACGAGGATCACCGTCGTCAGCGCGGTGAAGATCAGCGAAAGCAGAACGGGGCCGAGTGTCAACTCGTGGCCCGCGAACATCGCCGCCAGCCCGATCATCAGCGCTCCTGTGGCGACTCCCTTGGTTGCCAGGTACCCGACGAGCGCCTCGCCCCATGGTTTCTGATGGCTGACGTTGTAGTCGATCCGCGGTGCGCCGGCCAGCTTGTGGGCTGCGCTGTCGACAGGCTCAGCGAGAGCGCCCGAAACGAACTCTCCCCGCCCGACTCCGGCGTCGTGGGTGCCCTCGCGATAGCACTCGTCGGCCCAGGCCGCCTCGGGGACCAGGGCCGCCTGCTCGGCGCCGAGGTAGAAGATCTTGGGGCCCGTGCCGAGGTCGAGTTTGCGGCGCTGTACGCCGCTGCGGGTGACCAGCTGGGACACGTGCTCGGAGGGGTCCTCCAGGTCACCGAAAATTCGGCACTGGGTCGGGCAGACCTGGACGCAGGACGGAAGCATCCCGTTGTCGATCCTGTTGGCGCAGAAGTTACACTTTTCGGCCACCTGGTCGTTGGGGTCGATGAAGATCTGGTCGTACGGGCAGGCCGCCATGCAGGACTTGCAGCCGATACAGACCTCGTGGTTGAGATCGACGATCCCGTCCGGGCGGCGAAACAGGGCGCTCGTCGGGCAGATCGTTGCACACGGTGCGTCACTGCACTGGTTGCAGAGCAGCGGTGCGAAGGAGCGTCCAACGTTGGGGAAGGCGCCTTTTTCGACCGATTTGACCCAGCATCGGTTGACGCCGACCGCGACTTGATGCTCCGACTTGCATGCGATGGTGCAGGCGTGACACCCGATACAACTGGTGGTGTCGATGACCATGGCCCAGGTGGGCATGGCTCTTCTCCATGAGTGGCTGACGTTGGCGCGCCAGTTGACGTTGGCGCGCCAGTTAAAGACACCAGGATGGTCGATGTCAACCATAACCATCCACAGCACTCTGGGTGGGGTTTACCTGAGCGTCCACCAATCGAGCTTGGAGCAAACCGGAATACTGAGCCGCCTGAAGAGAATCCGCGAAGAGTCCGGAGTGGGGGTGATACTGCGCATTGTCCTGTTGCTCGGCGGATTCCTGGTGATGTCAATCGCCGGGATCGTGTTCTTGTCCAGCTACACGCCCGCTGTAATCAGCCTGCTCGGTCTTCTGCTCGGCCACCTGTTGCGCGACAAGATCGCTCAAAGAGCCGAACTGCTACCCGCCGTGAAGCTCAGCCTCTTGCTCTATGGCGTGGTGCTGGCCCTCGGAGACCTGCTCGACATGGGCAAAATAACGAAGTTGTCGATCATCACGGTGGCGACGGTGCTCGTCTTCGTGCTCCAGTTCTGGTGTTTGTCTGATCCTCTCGTTTACAGGTGGCGGATGACCCAGCCCAGGATGGACAATCGGAGTAGCGGGTTGGAGCAGCGGATTGACTGACGTGCATCGCTCCGATGTCCCACCGGCCATGTGCGGGTTCGAGGCCGTGAAACCGATTTGAGCAGCGAGTTGGCCCGAAGAGCCTTTGCCGGGGACAAAGTGGCCGTCGAGGAATTGGCCGAGGCGGGCACGGAGGTTTGGCCGGCTGACACCAACCAGTCAAAAGATATCCCGCGTCTTCTCCGGCCAGTCCTGCCCGCATGTGCCCGTTTTCTGGTGCAGGTCCACTCTCTCCGGTGTGGAAACTGCGGCCAGATGGCCTGTACCGCCACCTGACGGGTGGCAGTTCCCAATTTACGTGCATTATGAAAGTTATGATGATACAAGTGATGTGAGTGAATGTATTTGCCCAAGACGCTTTTTCGGGCCCAAAATACATGAAGAGCGCAAACACATATCCCTAGTTGTGCACACAGGTCAATGAGGTCGTAAATGCATCGGTGGCGGTTAAACAGAGCGAGGGGATTCACTCTCACCGAGTTGCTCGTCGTCATCGCGATCCTGGGCATTGTGGTCGGTCTGCTGATCCCGGTGATCCAGTCTGCGCGAGAGACCGCCAACAGCGTGTCGTGCCGCAACAACCTCAAGCAGATCGGTAGTGCGCTGACCCTCTATGCGACCAACTTCAACGGTCGATACCCGCCGTTCAGCGACACTCTAAAGGAAAAGGAGACCCAGATGCGTGCGACCTGGGTCGGCAAGGTGCTGCCCCTTCTCGGTGGCAGTCGGGGGGTGTTCAAATGTCCGACCGTCGATCACCAGGGCCAGGCGTTTCGCGATGGGGGGGACTTCAGCCCGGTGGATTTCCCGGTCGGCTATAACTTTGTCGGGATGACCTTCGTCGGGGGGGATACCTCCAGTCCGGAGATGGCGACCGGCGCGCCGATGGCGACCTTCCGCAGGCCGGCCACGACGATCATGGCCGGCGATGGGTCGTTGGACTTCGAGGGCAATGGGGTCGGCTACCTGATCGGGGGCCCCACCGACATGTCCGCGCCGAAGTATGTCCCACACCGCCGGCATGAAGGCTTCATCAACCTCGTCTTCGTCGACGGGCACGTCGAGTCACTGGATGATATCGGCTGGATTCGCCGCTGGACTGCGGAGGGAGCCGCTCGGCCAGGTGGCTCCAGTGGCGGGGGCTCCTCGAGTGGATGGTCATCGTCGGGTGGTTCGGGCGGCACGTCTTCTTCCTCCGGTAGCTCGTCTTCCTCTGGTGGTTCGGGTTCCTCGGGTGGTTCGTCCTCCTCGGGCGGAGGGGGCCTCAGCTCGGGGTCTTCCTGGAGCAATGGGGGGCAGCAGGGTGGGAGCGGGAACGGTGCCAGCGGTAGCCCGGGCAACGGGAATGGCGGGGGGAACTCCGGGTCGAGCTATGGTGGGGGTGGCGGCGGTTCGCAGAGCCGTTTGGGCTCTGGTCGAGGTAGGGGCCGCGGTGGCAGATCGACCAGGGATGGCGGCTCCGGGATAGGGCGGGGCGGCGGCCGTGGCGGCGGCAACGCCCCAGCGCAGGGCAGCTCACTCAAGGACATCGAGGGTGTCAAAGCGCTGCGAATCTTCATCTGGCGTCGTGCGAGCCGCAAGGGCCAGGAGTTGTCGATCAAGCTCATGCGCAACGGTCTTCGGATATACGAGGGTCCGATCGACAGCCGTGGGATTGCCGTGGTGCGCGGCCTCGAAGATGGTCGCTACACGCTCCATCTGTTCGATCCGGGAGGTGTGCATCTGCGCCGAAAGGCCTTCAGCTTCACCCGCAAGAAGGGGCTGACGCTGAAGATATACATCGGACATTAGCGCACGATCCCGCCCTGGCGGAAGACCTGCAAGATCAGCGAGTCGAAGTCGGTCGAGGTCGGGGCCAGCAGATAAGTCATTCCGTGGGTCCGGCAGAAAGCCTGCACTTCCTGGCAATAGTCGGTGAAGCTCTGGCGGTACGCTTCCAATGCGGCTGGTGTCAGTTGCACCTCCCGCACCTCGCCCGTTTCGCTGTCAGTCAACGATAGGCTGCCCTTTAGTTGAGGGCTGGTGTCCTGCTGGTCGACCAGATGGATCACGTACGTATCGAACTTGCCGTATGCCAGATGGCGCAGCGCGGGCTCGAATCCCTGTTCGTCCAGCAGATCGGAGAGCAGGAGCACGACACCCTTTCGAGTAATCTGGTGAGCGAATTCGGAGAGGCTGGCGGTCAGGTCGGTCCCGCCGCCGGGTTCGTTGCGCTCGAGGAACGAAAACACGTTGAAGATCTGGCCCTTTCCGCGCACCGGCGCAAGCCGCTGCCGCACACGGTCGCCGAAGAAGGCGAGCGACACCCGGTCCTGACTGGCCAGTCCCACGTATGCCAGGGCGGCCGCGACCTGTCGGGCAAAGTCGAATTTGATCGGGGACCCGAAGTGCATCGATTGGCTGGCGTCGACGAGGATGTAAATGTAGAGCTCCTCTTCCTCCTCGAACAGCTTGACCAGCAGTTTGTCGAGCCGCCGGAAGATGTTCCAGTCGATATAGCGGAAGTCGTCTCCTGGTGCGTAGGTCTTGAAGTCGGCGAACTCGACACTTGAGCCCTTCTTGGTGCTCCGTCGCTCGCCCCGCAGCGTTCCGGCGAACAACTTGCGCGAGACGAGGTAGAGGTACTCCAGTTTCTTGAGGAACTCGGCGTCGTAGAGGCTCATCGCGTTCCTCGGTAAAGGACTGGCTTGCCCTGCTTGATGTGGACCAGCACGTCCTGTCCAGCAATCACGGGGTAGGTCCCGTTGAGACCCACCCGGGTACCGTACACCGGCCAGATGAGCTTGCCTGTCGGCTGGCCATCATCCCGGGAGAAGGCGAACAGCGCCTCCCGATTGACATAGACGGTCTGGGCGCCGAGCAGTAGGCCGGGACCGAACTGCTGCAAAGGGCTCTGCACCCCCTTGATCAGTGGCAACGTCCGGGACCAGCGCAGCTGTGTCAGCCTTGCGTCGCAAGCAACCAGGCGGGTCGGGCCGAGCAGGTAGACCGTGGTACTCCCGGCGGCGACAGCGCGCCACGAGCCGGATGTGGTCAGCGTGACTTGCCGGATGACGGGGCGGTCGAGTTCCAGGCTTTGCAGCCTTCCGGCGTGTGTCAGCAGATAGAGCGTCTGATCGTTCCAGGCCATGTCGAGATAGGGTGAGAACCGGCCGCTCTTCCGGCCGAAGGCTGCCTGGCTGATCTGTGCTGGGGTGCGGAAGCGAAAGTGACCTCCTGGCGAAAAGAGATACAGCCTGTCGGTCTGGAGTAACAGGTGACGGTCGGCGATCCCGTGAATGGACCAGTGAGTGGCATGTGGGTCATAGCGCTTGGGCTCGGTTCGACCGGTGACCTGTGCGACGGACAGGATCCAAGCCGTGCGGCCGTCTATCGGATCGATGCAGTGGATCCTCTCGGCACGGTCGACGGTGTAGAGGAATGAGCCCAGCCGAGCAGGGGCCCAGAGTGGCTGGGTCATCGATTTCCGCACGAGGTCCCCGCTGAAGTGGTCGAGCGGGTCGTGACGAGTTGCGAGCTGATAGCTCCAGGACAATGCGCCGGTGGCCGGGTCGCGGCAGGTCAGTGCGTTGCCGCCGCAGAACAACTGGTGGGCAATAATGCGAGGCTCGAGCAGGCTGCGACCACGACGGCCCTCACGCGCGGAGACCAACTCCGGGGAGGCGTCGAGGGTGGCCCAGACGAGGCTCAGATCGCGCTGCAGGAAGGCCATCGGCCGGCCCTCCGGATCGCGTAGAAAGATCAATCCGCTCTGTGCCACGATGCCAGCCAGTCGGTTACTTGCGAAAGGCGTCGCGGGCTGCAGGCTAGCTACGTCCGGGTCGGGGGTCGGTGGGCTGGCAAGCAGTTTTTTGGCGTGTGTGACCAGTGCCTTGCTCGGTGGCGTGTCGGCTGGTTCGCCGAGGGCCCGCAGAGCGAGCCAGGTGGCCCGTCCGATGTGCCCTTGGCGGAGCGCCGATACGGACTGCCGATGCCAACCGCTTCGGGCGGCGGCGGTGCCCGGGCAGGTGCGGGGATCTCCCCTTCCGGCTACCTTGCGCCAGGCAGCCGCCAGTCTTGGGGAGCGAGCAAGCCGGAATCGCAGTGCAGTCCAGGCCCGCTCGGCACGTCCACTGTCGAGCTGACAAAACAGATCGGGCTCGGCCTCGATGACCTTCTTGAACAGGGGCACCGCGCGATCGAGCGCCCCCAGCTCGGCATGCAGACAGGCCGAGTGAAACATTGCCCGTCGTCGTTGCGTGGTGGTCTGGGCGTACTTGCCCGCCTTGGAGGCTGCGTGCAGGGCAGGCTTCCAGAGTTGCCTGGCTGCGTGGCGGCGCGCACGGTCCAGGTAGTGATCCATCAACCGGGTCTGCGTCATACGGGCCAGTCCGGGGGCGTCTAGTTGGGCGAGGGCTAGCTCTCTGTAGCGCGCGGCATCGGCGTGTTCGCCGAGTTGGTCAGCCAGTCGCGCTCGGGCCAGCAGCGTCTCGCCGGGATGGCTCTGGGCCAACCGTTGAAGAGCTGTCCGCTCTGCGCTCAGAGAACGGTACAGCGCCAGAGTGCCGTCTGGGTAGGCCAGCAACAGACGGCCCTCGCTCGCCAGTGGTTGGAGTGTCTTTTTGTCCGGCGAGGTGGCCGGATCTTTCGGTACACCGATCGCTTCGGGTAACGGCAGCCTGGTGCTCCTCGAGACTCGCAAGGTCGGCAGCGTGATGTGCCGAAGGGTCTGGCCCTGCAGCACGAACAAGGCCTCTTTGCCGAGGATCAATGAAGCGGGTTGGTTGCCCAGCTTCAACGTCTGTCGGGTTTGACGGGTAGCCAGATCCCAGGCCAGGAGCTGGCGCCCGATGTCGCCGACCAGGAGGTAGGCCATGCCGTCTCGCACGAGTAGTTGATGCGCGGTCTCCTCAAAGGTGTGCATCCATTTCTCGCGGCCCGTGTCCAGGTCGATGGCGCTCAAGTGGCGGAAGCGGTCGAGGAGATAGAGCGTCCTTCGGTGGCGGACGGCTCCGGCGTAGTGATCCAGAAAGTTCGAGCGGCGAGTCCCTCCGGTCGGGACCTTGTGCGCGACGCTCCAGAGCCGTCGACCGGTTTGCCAGTCGAAAGCGGCGAGCTGGTTGAACAGGCAGAAGACGATTCCCGGTGCGGTCTCGATCAGTGGCCAGCGCTCACCGTGGTGGTTGGGGCGGCTATCCCAAACGTGAGTCGAGCTCGCCGCACCCTTCGCGACACTATTGCGCCAGATCAGTTGGCCGGTGCGCAGGTCCAGGCAATGGAGCAAGCCGGTCAAGTCGACGGCATAGAGTCGTTCGCCGAGGATCGCTGGCGGGTGGAACATTGTCTGGGGAGCGTGGCGCCACAGCTGTACGCCGTCAGCGATGCGGTGACAGGTGATGCCATGTCCGGCGTACGCCACCCGGTGTCCGTCAGAGGCGAGTGCGTGAGAGTTGACACCGACGCGGACATTGACGGCAATGACCTGCGGGTCGGCTGTCAGGACACCCAGAAGACGTCCGCTGGGCAGGTCGACAATGCGAATCTTCGGGGGGGTACCCGCCAGCGCGAGCAGCTTATTACCGATCTGCAAGGGCAGGGATGGCGGGCCTTTTTCTCCGATCCGGGACAGTTGGTGTTGCCAGGATATGATCGGGTCAGACGGGAGCCTGAGGGGAGGGGGCGTCGGGCGTTTCTGGGGTCGCTGTTTTGTCGGGGCTGCCTTGCTCCGCCCCAGGCGGATGAGCTGTTGCCTGGCCCAGATCGACGTCGAGAGACGTCGCTGGCCTGCAAGCGGTATGGTACCCGGGTAGGCTAGCAGAGTGCGGTAGAGGTCCACGGCCCGGGTCACCTGTCCGGAGCTCTCCAGCTGCATCGAAATTGTGGAAAGCAGCTCAGCGCGCTCGATCGGCGACTCCGCCAGATCGAGTGCGGAAAGGAGACCGGTCAAGGGGGTGCCTGCCGTGGTCGCCATCTTCAACAGGGTGCGGCGTGAGCGATGATAGGCGGCGCGGTGGATGGCGTGTCGGGCGGGGTGGCGGCGAAACCGGCGGAGCAGATCGCGATGCGCGGTCTGCTCCGAGGCAGTGTCCCCATGCGAGTGCGCGAGTTGGGCCAGCTGGGAGAGGACCTGCAGGTTGTTCGGAGCGACCTCCAGGCGCACGCGCAGTGCCCGGCGCACGACCCCGTGAGGTTGATAGAGCCGCAGCTGCTGGCCGTACAGCAGGCAGCCCAGTTCGCGATGGATACGGAACGCGCCGCGCGGGGTTCCCTTGCCGATGAACTCGGTCGCGCTGCTCGAGATTTTCAGCCCGCCCTTGACGTGGCGAATCGTCACGGCGTGTAGTTTGTCTGCGAGGATGAACAGGGTGTGGTGCTGGCCGGAGCCGGTCAAGGTGATCCGCTGGGGTGTCCGGTCGTAGCCGGCGTACAGCTGGATCGGTAGCGTGAATTTTCCGATCAGCCGATGCGTCGTGGGAGAGAACAGTAGCAACTCGCGCGAGCTGCCGACCAGCGCCAGCAAGTCGGGTGTCGCGTCGATGTAGGCGAAGCGGCTGGTGGAGAGCCCACTGCGGGCAAAAGCTGCGCCGGGGCCCGAGTAGCGACCGGTTCGAGCATGGTGGACTGACAGGCGACCTCGAGTGTCGAGCAGGTACAACTGGCCGCGCATCCAGACCATCTGGGTGTATGGGGCTGGCTCCTTGGCGGCCTTGTCGGGGTCGAGCTTCCACAGCAATGTGCCGTCATCGGCCGACACGGTATGAATCCCGCGCCAACGAACACAGACAACGCCCGCGTCGGCCGTCAGGTCAGGCCCGCCAGAGCGGCGGAAGTGGGGCAGGATGTCCCGCTCCGACACGTCCAGCTGGCGGACCCACAAGAGCTCACCGGAGGCGGCTGACAGAGCGAAAAGCCGTCCCTTGCCATCCAGTGCGTAGACCCGGTCGCCTCGGACCGTGGCGCGGTAAAACAACTCATTGCGCAGTCGGACCCGAGACCAAGGGCTGATGCTGGCGCGGTGAAGTACCCAGCGAGATGTGACGGTCTGTCCAGGGCTGGGTTGGCCCGCTGTGCGGCGCACCCATCGGTCGCGCCCGCGTAGTCGCCAGAGAGGGCGTCCGTCGAAGCTGATCGCGCGTAGGTCGCGGCCGAGCAGCAGGACGCCGCGGTCTTTTCCGAGCCGGATGGCGAACTGATGGTCTGCGCCGTGGAGCGGCGCGCGGAAGCCGTCGAGGGTTTTCAGTAGCGGATCGTCCAGGACCTGCGCTCGACGCTGAAGATCGTAGATCCGGTGGCGCCCGCTGCCGTCCACCAGCAGCAGTCTGCCTGCGGGAAGCAGTAGTGGGCGCAGGTTGCGGGTCCCTCCCACGGGAATCTGGGCCACGAGATGCAACGGCGCTGCCATCTCCGGAGGAGACTGTGAGTGGAGGCGGGGCCGGCTCAGCAAGGTCGTATAGGCTGCGAGCCCCCGGGTCAGCGGATCGAGCTGGGCGGTGGCGGACCCGAGCAGCGCATGGTGTTGCGACAGCAGGTCCCGGGCTAGCAGCCAGCTCCGGACCCAGCGATTCTTGCCGATGTGAACGAGCTCGTCCGGGTGTCGGCGCAGCAACTGAGAGAGCGCGTCGGCGACCAGTCGCCGCCATTCGGTTCTGCGCTCGGACGAGATCGGGTGATCGCCGAAGGAAGCGTGCAGCAGAAGTTCTAGTCCGACCTGAGCCAGCTGTCCCAAGGTGTCAGCCGCCAATGCCGGGGTTGTCCCGTGGCCCCGTGCTGCACACAACAGGCGCAGCCTCCGCTCCGGTTCGCGCTGGCGGCCGGCCTCCCCGGCCAGCCGGTGCAGCAGCTTGTGGAGCCGTTCACGCGCGACTTCGACCTCCCCGGGATCGGTGGCGACCGCCAATATCCTGCGATAGATCTGGCGCTCCTGTTCCAGCTTGCCTTGCCTACGCAGGACGCTGGCCAAGCTCCAGTAGTACTCCACGTCGTTCGGCTTGAGCGCGATCGCGCGCTGAAGCAGCTCGATGGCCCGGGCTTCGTGGCCTTTATGGCGTCCCAGCGCAACGCCAGCCTTGTGCAGCACCTCGGCGTTGCGTGGATGGCCGCGATGGATTCGGTCGAGCCATGACAGTGCGCGCGGTGGGTCGTTCGCCTGGTCGAGCAGCTGACTGATTCGCAGGTAGTACTGCCAGCGAAGGGGATGGTTGAGCCGACTGAGCTGCCGGTAGATCTCGATCGTGCGGTCGGTTTCCGGAGGGGATTTTCGGTGATAGAGCTCCGCTAGCCGTGTCAGCAACTGGATCCGCCGGCCCGCCGTGGAGTTCTTGGGGAGGGCGCGGAGCGCCCCTTCGAGGCAGGTGATTCCCTGCTGGGTCTGGGCCAGGGCGCTGTACACGACGGCCAGCGTCAGAAGTGCTTCCAGTCGAGTCTCGGGCTGGTCCGCCTGGCTGCGCAGTGTGGCGATCAGGGCAGGCAGCGCGTTGCGGGTGCGATGCACCGCGACCAATTCGGCGCGGATACGCGCGCGGTCGTGGTGGGTCTGGGCCAACCGCCTGGCCAGGCGATAGGCCGCCACCGTCGGTTCGAACCGACCGCGAGCGTCCAGGATCTTACCCAGCAGGAGGTGCAGGCCGAAGTGCGTCGCGTCCTGAGTCAGCGCCGAGCGAACAGCACTCTCCGCCCGCTCGAGATACCCGTGCCTCAGGTATTCTCTGGCCAGATCGCCCCACTTTTCGGCTCCCTGCTGCCGGGGGCTGACCATCTGGCGCCATGCTGCGAGGGCTTCCTCCTTGCGTCCCAGGCGATGCAGGAACCGGGCCAGTGCGCGTTGGCCCAGGGGTGAACGGGATAGCCGAGCTGACGCCCGATGGGCCGTCAGGGCCAGGTCCCGCAGGCGCCGGGAATCGCCGCCCGATTCCAGCACTCGGGCGTACAGTCGCTCGTAGTGGCGCGCCATCAGTTGCTGGTCTTGGGCGCGTCCGGCGACGGTTTGCCGCCCGGATTCCCAGAGCGCCAGCGCTTCGGTTTGCCGCCCGCGGTCCCAGTATAGCTGTCCCAGGCGTAGGTGAATGGTGAGCTCCCGAGGCACCAGCTTCAATAGATCGCCGTAGGCTTTGATCAGCGGCTCGAACTGCCCGGTCTCGCGTAGCAGATCGATCAGAGCCGCCAGGAAGTCCCTCTCTTGCGGTAGGCGCTTGCGGGCGGCGGTCAGCAGCGCGATCGCCTCCGAGCCCTTGCCTGCCAGTCGCAGTATGGCGGCCAGCTCGAGTGTGTAGGCCTTGATCCACGGATTGGTCTGGAGCAGCTTGCGGTAGCGGGCGATCAGCACGTCCAGCTGATCGGCCTGTTGGTGGAGTTCCCGCATCAGCACGTAGAGCTGACGGCGAACCCAGTGACTCGGTCCTGTCTCGTCGAAGAGGCGGTCGTACGCGGCGGCGGCCTCGTCGAATTGACCCAGCTGCCGGTTCAGCTGGGCCAGGGCCAGATACGTTTTGACCCTGCGGGTCGCACCCTGGAAACGGGCCAGGATCTGCTGGTGCAGCGTGATCGCTTCCTGCTGGAATCCGCTCTTGCCGAGCATGCTGGCCAGGTCGCGATAGGCATAGTAGTCGTCTGGTTCGAGCTCGACGATTCGCCGCCAGCTGCGGATCGCGGCAGCTGGCTGGCCGTCGTGCAGGTAGAGCTGGCCGAGTAGCTTGAACGCTTGCCGCTTCAGCTTGTTCCGCTGGCTGGCGCTTGCGGCGCGCTCGAAGGCGGCACGCGCCTGGGGGAACTCTGAGAGTTCCCGATGACAGATTCCGATCTGGAGCTGAACGAAGTCGGCTCGGTTGCTCGCGCTGGCGACCCGTCCGTACTGTGTCAGGGCCTTCCTGAAGCGCCAGGTGCGCTGCAGCAGGCGGGCCAGGATGACACGCCGGGGCGTGTCGTTCGGCCGAGCTTTTGCCTCTAGCTCGAGCCGGGTGACGAGCAGGTTGGTCTGCTGCGTGCGAGTTGTCAGCTGGTATAGCTTCTCGAACGCAAAGTCGTTCGTCGGGTCGCCGAGCAGCAGTCCCAGATAGCGCTCGGCCAGCTGCGTGTCGTACCGTTCCTCCTGCCCCTGGACGTATGCCGGTCGTATCCCTAGCAGCAGTGTGCAGACGGCCAGTATCAGGCGTCGGGAAGCCACAGGAGGATTATATTCGCAAACGCCCCCAACCCCACAAGTATGATAGGATGCCGATTCATCGCGGGCTCTGTCCGATAGAACGACTTTGCAGGGAGATTGTCGTGCGCGTACTGACTCGGGGCGACATGGACGGGCTCACGTCGTCCGTTTTGCTGACCATGGTCGAAGAGGTCCGGGAGATCCGTTTTGCCCATCCCAAGGATGTTCAGGACGGTCTGGTCGAGGCGACCGATCAGGACATCATCGTCAACTTGCCATATGTACCAGGCTGCGCGAAGTGGTTCGATCACCATGCGTCGGAGGACCGCAAGCTAGAGCAGATCGGTGAGTTCGAGGGATCCTTCGAGGTGGCGGACAGCGCGGCCAGAGTGGTTTATAACCACTATCGGAGTCAGGAGTTCGACCGGTTCGCCGAACTCCTCGAGATGACCGACAAGCTGGATGCGGCCAAGCTCAGTGCGCAAGAAGTGGCCGCGCCGGGGGGGTGGATTCTGCTCGGCCTGACGCTGGATCCGCGCACCGGTCTGGGGCCGGAGTTTCGCAAGTACTTTCGCTGGCTCGTCGAATACATCAAAGAGGTCCCGCTGGAGAAGATCCTCAAGCACCCGGAGGTGAGCAAGCGCTGTCAGCGTGTCCTGCAGGAACAGTCCGAATTCGAGGACTACATCGCGGGGCACTCACGGCTCGAGGGAAACGTGATCGTGACCGATCTACGGAGCGTCAACATGCGTGACGCCCCGATCGGCAACCGCTTCCTGATCTACACGATTCACCCTGCAGGCAATGTCGAGGCGAGGATATTCAAGGGCAAAGGCGGGACGGTGGTGGTTGCGCTGGGTCACAGCATTTTCAACCGTACCTGCAATGTCAACGTCGGCAATCTGTTGGCGACCTACGGCGGCGGTGGTCACCGTGGTGCGGGCACTGCACAGCTCGATCCGGAGAGCTCGGGGAGCAAGATTGACGAGATCATTCAGATTCTCAAGGACAACCAGCCAAACGACTGAGTTCCTGCCGGGGACGCCGCCCCGGTTTGGGGGGTCGGCGGAAGGGGGCCAGCTTCCACGCAATAAACGGGTGGGACGGCCGAGAGGGCCCGATAGCATCTCAGCGCGACGGCCGCAGGCCAGTCCGAGCGTGCCGGGCCGGGCCCGATGACCCGCCGGTCGTCCGTCCAGCTGCTGATCTGCTTTCTGGTGCTCGTCGGGTTGATGCTGGGCGCCTTGCCCTGGATCGCCAATGACAGGGCGGCCCAGAAGGAAGACCCGATGCAGAAGCTGGTTCGCGACAGCTCACCGGCGAGGGTGGTTGGGATCGTGGTGCTGCTGGGAGGGTTGTTCGGCATGGGTCTGTGGGCCTATGGCAAGCTGCTGGGCGGCCTGGACGAGACGCCGGCGCACCGCCCTGAGTGGGGGTGGGGCCTGGTCCTGACTGCCGGCATATTGATGCTCGGGGTTCCGCGTCTGATGCCACGGTCCCAGCCGATGCTCCGTCTGGCGGTCGAGGGTATCTGTGGGGCGGCGATGCTGGCAGCGGCGGTCCGCGCGGCCGGCGGTCTCGCGGCGTTCGGCATTCAGCTGCGGCAGCCCGGTCGACTGGCTTTCCGGATCCCGCTGTTCATCGTCGTCCTCCTGCTGGCCCACGTCTTCACCACGTTGATGACGGCCGTGGTGTACCAGGCTCACGGACTGGACGTGGTTGCTCAGGATGTGGCTTCTGCGCTCGAGCGGGTCCGCGGAACATGGCGGATCTATCCCATCGTGGCGCTGGTGCTCGTCGGGGCACCGCTGTTCGAGGAGTGTCTGTACCGCGGCCTGCTATATGGGCTGCTGAGGGAGAGGCTTCCGGCGGGATGGGCAGTTGGTCTGTGCGCCGTGTTCTTTGCCCTGGTGCACGATCCGGTGGCGATGCTCTCCTCCTTCGGGGCGGGGGTCCTGTTTGGCCTGTTGCGCGAGCGGACCGGGACGCTGCTGGCACCGCTGTCGCTGCACGTCACCTGGAACGGCCTGTTTCTCGGTCTGGCTCTCTCCCAGGTCGCGGGATGAGTGTCGCCGCTCGGCGTACTTGGATTTGACGAGCAACATCTGCGGAACATATGATGGCGACCGGTGTTTGAAGGTCAGGAATTTCCTTTACCTCTTTTGACGGGTTTACTCATGACGTCACGCTCGCTGCTGGTCTGCTCGTTGTTTCTGGTCTGTATGTCACCCGCCCAAGCCGAGAGGCCGACTGGCTGGCGAACCGACGCCACGGGCCGTTACACCGCGGAGGGCGCGGTCAACCGATGGTCGGGCAACAGCAATGTCCTCTGGCGGACGGCCATGCCGGACTGGAGTAACGGCACACCCGCGATCCATGGAGACCGGATCTATGTCGTGTCGGAGCCCAACGCGCTGCTGTGTGTTCGGCGGTCGGACGGCAAGCTGCTCTGGACCCGGAAGTTGAAGGATTCACAAGAGAGGCCACGCTCCCACCGCGCCAATGGCTATACCAGCGCTACGCCTTGCACCGACGGCGAGCTGGTGTTCAGTGTCTATGGCACCGGACAGGTGGCCTGCTACACGGTGGGGGGCGAGAAGAAGTGGAGCAAGAGCGTCGGCCTGCCGAACCACAAGCATGGCCACAGCGCCTCGCCGATCCTGGCGGACGGCAAGCTGATCGTACACATGGCCAATGGACTGTTCGGCCTGGACCCGGAGTCCGGCAACCAGCTCTGGAAAACCGACTCACGTCAGGCCTGGGGCACGCCGGTGCTGACACGAGTGGGTGATCTAGGTGTCCTGGTGCTGGCCAACGGCGACATCATTGGTGTCAAGGACGGCAAGAAACTGGCGAGTGATCTGGGGCGGCTGGTCTACTCCTCTCCGGTCATTCGTGACGGCGTGGCGTACTTCGTCTGCGTTCGCTCTTCTGCGGTCAAGCTGACGTCGGATGGCAAGGGCGGGATCGTCACCAAGCAGCTCTGGAAACGGTCGCTGGGGCGGGGGCGCCGCACCCGGTACTATGCCTCGGCTCAGATCTACAAGGGACTGATCTATACGCTCGAGCAGCGCAACAACCTGGTGGTGCTCGATGCCAAGACGGGTGAGACGGTCTACGAGAAGCGTCTGCCCTTGGGGCGCGGCACCTGCTACCCGAGCATCACGCTGGCCGGCACGCAGCTGATGGCCAGCAGCGACAACGGTACCACGATCGTGTTCGAGCCGGGCCGCAGCTACGAACAGAGTGCGCTCAACAAGCTGCCCCGCTTCCGCGCCTGCCTGGTCTTCGTCGGTTCGCGGATGTACGTGCGAGCCAACGAGGCGCTGTTCTGCATCGGGCCGAAGGGTAAGAAGGCCGGGGCGCCGGCCAAGACGCCGAAGGAGCAGGAAAAGAAAAAGGACGACGAGTTCCACGAGTAGGCCCTGGTTGCCTGGGTTGCAAGGTAGTGCGGGGGCCCCTTACTCTTGCGGGTCAGGCCTGCTCCTCGATCGATTCACAAGCCTTCCGGGGCGCCGGCGGGCGAACTCGCGCAGGGCGATCTGAACGAATGTCTCTCGAGTTGCAGCGGTACGGCTTGCCCGGCGTGTCTACCGCGCGTGTTGGCCCCTAGTCACCAGCTTCGCCGACCTGCCGGTAGTGACCATTTGACGTGGCCGCGAGCAGTCGGAAGAGATCCTCGGGGTGTTTCGAACCGATGCCGACCGTGTGGACCGTGACCCGACGGATCCCGTTCCAGCGCTGCGCCGCGCTGGTCAGGCGAATGTGGTAGTCCGACTGATTGCGCTGGTTGAGCTTGCCCTTTCGAGGGACGCTGTCCAGCAAGACGAACAGTGTGTCGACTCCGGCGAGCAGGCGGCTCTCGATCCGAGGACCGGGATAGGCGAAGGCCTGTTCGAGCGGGGTAGAAATGTCGGAGTGTTGTTTTGCCGCCCCCAGCTTCTTGATCGCGGCGATGGCGGCCACCTTGTTGGCCTTGGTTGCCCGAACGAGCCCTGCTTTCTGCCACATCTTGATCCCGTTGGAGATGAACCAGAGGTTGAACTGTGTCCGTGGGTCGAGCTCGGCGATGGTGTAGACCATGTTGGCCTTGACGAACTCATGATGGGTCTTGATCCCAGCCCAGTCATAGCCGGTGGGAGACTTTGGATCCTCGTCCGCGTCATCTGGCGGGGTGGGCTTGTTCTTCATCCTGAAGTCGGCCATCGACGAGGTGTGGTCGACCAGGAAGATGATCCGCTGGGAGTAGAAGCGCGTGCCGAAGCAGGTTGGTCCCCACAGCTGGGAAGGCTTGCTTCGCTTGGGTTCTTGCTTGTTCTGGCCGCTCTTTTGGTCCTTGTCTTTCTTGGGTGGGGCCCAGGTCTCCTTGTTCTTGCCCCACCAGGTGGTCCAGCCCTTGGGGTTGGCGCCGAAGTCCTGTCCGGTCAACTCGACCAGCGCCTGATACGCTTCGTACTCCAGCCGTGGATTCTTGCCGCCGATGATCTTGATCAGCGCGGGCATTGCTTTCTTGCTAGGGGTTTGCGCGAGCGCCTGAATTGCAGTGGCCTTGACCTGCCAGTAGCGAGACTTCGCCAGGTCTTCGAGCAGGGTCTTCGTCAGCGAGGTCTGCTGGCTGGTCTGCATCGCCAGGGCGACGTGAATCCGGATCGGGGCGGATCGGGTTTTCTTGCGCAGGGCGACCAGATTGTCGGCCCCCTCCTGGGTCTGCATCGCGCCTAGCGCAGCGATGAAAGGCGCCCGCAAGGCCGCTTGCAGGCTCGACCTGCCGGCCGACTTGAAGACGAAGGCGACCGCCTTGGGGTCGCGCAACTGAGCCATTCCCGCCACGCAGCCCTCGACCACCTCCAGCCGCTGGTTCTCTTGCTCGACCGTCTCGGCTTTTTTCGGTGATGCGTGCTGAAGCGAGATCTGGGCCAGCATCTTGGTGGCTTTCAGGGTGTCGGCGGCGCCCAGCGCGGTACAAGCTTCTTTCCTTTTTCCGCTGTTCCAGAGATCGCGATAGGCCCTGAGAGCTTCCTTCTCGTCGGCGTGAAGCGGAGCACAGATCAGCAACAGGAGAATCATCGTGGTGCGCATGGCCGCACTCTAGCAGAAATGACTTTGGGAGGACACCCTGCGTAAGGCGTTTGCGGCTCGCGAGCTGCCGCCCGTTTCCAGGAACAACACGCCCGACAGGATCAGGCGCTGAACAGGCTGTCGTACTCCGCGATTTCCTCGGCGCCGCCCAGGATCAGTGGCACACGCTGGTGCAGATCGGTCGGCGCGACCTCGAGGATCCGTCCAGAGCCGGTCGTGCCTCCGCCGCCGGCCGCCTCACTGACGAACGCTAGTGGATTGCCCTCGTACATCAGTCGCAGCTTGGGCTTGACGTCGTCCGGGTCGGAGTGGTCGGCGGGGTATAGAAAAACACCGCCGTAGAGCAGGTTGCGATGAAAGTCCGCCACCAGCGAGCCGATGTAGCGACAGGTGCAGCCTCGGTCCTTGCAGGATTCGATGTACTGACGTGTGTTGGGGTGCCATGTCCGCGCGCGAGCCTCGTTGGCGGAGTAGATCTGGCCCTGGGCCGGGGTGCGGATTTCGGGGTGGGAGAGGATGAACTGCCCCGACTCGGCGTCGAGCGTGAATCCGTCGACCCGCTCACCAGTGGTGTAGACCAGTATAGTGCTCGACCCGTAGATCACGTAGCCGGCCGCGACCTGTGCGCTGCCCGGCTGGAGCAGGTCTTCGAGGGTGCCGTCCCCGTCTCCCCCGAGTCGGCGGAAGACCGAGAAGATCGTCCCGATCGACACGTTGGCATCGATGTTGGACGACCCGTCGAGCGGGTCGAACAGCAGGACCCATTCGCCGCGCGGGCCATCCCCATCGACGAACACCGGGCCCTCGACCTCCTCGCTGCCCATCACGCAGACCTGCCCGCCGTGGCCCAGCATATCGACGATGATGTCGTGGGCCACCAGGTCGAGTTTTTTTACCTCGTCTCCCTGATGGCTGGTCACGCCGGCTGCACCGAGGATGTCGAGCAGTCCGGCGCGGTTGACCACTGCGGAGATCGTCTTGCAGGCGGCGACGAGATCGTTGAGCAGGGCGGAGAGCTGGCTGTCGTGCGCCTGGAGGTGTTCGTTCAGTGTGATCATGAACAGATCATACCCAACGACGACTGCCCGCCTACCGCTTTCTTTGCCCGAGCATTCAGCCCCCGGGTCGGTGTTCCATCGACCTGATTTCCTTCCAGTGTGAACGCGATATCAGTAGGATTGCAGGCTGTGAGTGAACAGGAGAGCCCCGACGACCGACCGATGATTGCATACACCGGGCGAACCTTGCCCCTCGAGAGTGACGAGTGCAATCTGGACGGGCAGGCCGATCCTGCGGCCGATCCGCGGGGTCCGCGGTACACGTTCGGCGAGTTGCTGGACCAGGGTGGGATGGGCGAGGTCTGGCAGGTCTTCGACAGTGACCTGAAACGCCGGGTGGCGATGAAGTTGATTCACGAGTCACTGCCTGGGCCAGCCGTGAGAAGACGCTTCGTCGAGGAAGCGCAGATTGCCGGTCAGCTTGACCACCCTAACATCGTCCCGGTGTACGAGTTGGGACAGACCGACTCGGGCAGGTCCTACTTCACGATGAAGGAAGTTCGCGGACGCAGCCTGGCCGACATCCTCGACTCGCTGGAGAGCGGGGACGAGAAGACACGCACCGCGTTCACTCTGACCCGGATCCTGCAGACGATGCAGAAGGTGTGCGAAGCGATGTCGTTGGCCCATGCTCGGGGGATCATTCATCGAGATCTCAAGCCGTCCAACATCATGCTCGGAGCTTTTGGCGAGGTGCTGGTGATGGACTGGGGCCTGGCCCTGCCGCTGGACGTCCTCGACGACGACAGCGGCCGGCAGGACATTCTGCGGCGAGCTGAGATCTCGGACAAGATCGAGCGGATTCGGCGGGACGCCGAGACGACCGGCCAGATCTTCCGCGCCCAGGATGCTCGTCTGACGATGGACGGCGCGATTCTCGGCACCCCGGAGTACATGTCTCCGGAGCAGGCTTCGGGCCAGCGCGAAGAGCTGTCGCCGGCGACGGATGTCTATGCCATCGGGGCATGTCTTTACGAGCTGCTGACTCTCACGCCCCCATTCTCTGCCGGAGATCTACATCAGCTACTCGACCAGGTGCTCTGGCAGCCGGTCACGCCACCCCGCAAGCAGGCCCATGAGAGGAGGAAGCTGGGCCACGATCTGCCGTACATCCCAGTGCCGCTGGAAGCGATCCTGATGAAGTGTCTCGCCAAAGATCGCAAGGAACGGTACCGTGACGCAGGGGCTCTTTCCAGCGACATCCAGCGTTTCCTCGAGGGGGAGCCCGTCAGCGCCTACTCGGACCCGCTTGTCCGGAGGCTGCTGCGCTGGGGTCGTAAGCATCCGATCCTCAGCACCACGATGATCACGTCGCTGCTGTTGCTGGTCTGCTTCGGATCGCTGTGGCAAATGCGCTCGGGGCGGGAGACCACACGGAGGCTCAACAGCTTGCGCCGCGAGAGTGACATCATGCGCCAGCGAAACCAGGCGCTGGCCGAGAAAGAAAAGACCGGACGGCGACTGGCGGCGGAGCTGAAGGCAAATCGGCAGCGGGTGGCGCGTAGGTCGCGCGCCTTCGGGCCCTATCAGGGTGGGCTGGAATACACGCGCCGCCGGGTCCGCTGGGATCTGGCGCTCGATCAGTTGAATCGGGCGATCCAGATCGACCCGGAGTTTGCCGAGGCGTACCTGCAGCGAGCCGAGACCTATCTGGCGATGAACCAGCTGGACCTCTCGCTGGCCGATCTGGGCAAGGTGGAGCACCTGGCGCAGACCGGCGTGTTGGCAAGGCAACTGAGCCGCAGCTTTCTGCACATGGGCAACGTCTATCGCGATGTCACCCGCCAGATGGAAGTGGCCAGCAAGATGTACCGCAAGGCGATGCGGGTTGCTCCTGGAAGCCCGTTCGCGCGGATTGCCGAGGCCTCGCTGATCGGACTTCGAGGTCGGCCCACCCAGCTAATGGCGAAGCTGCAGGCGATGGGGCGGGAACTGGATCACTACTGGGAGGTACACCTGCTGCGTGCCGGGATCTACGCCGTTCGAACCTCGTCCGACGGGGTTCGCAACTCGTTGTGGGATCAGCAAAAGGCGCTGGACTCGCTCGACCGGGTGATCGCGATGCACCCGCGCTACGCGGTGGCCTTCGTCCACCGCTCCCAGGTCTATCGCCAGGCCGGTCAGTTCGCCAAGGCGCTCCAGGAAATGGACCAGGCGATCGCTCTCCGCTCCGGTTCGGCGATGTACCACGGGATACGAGCCAGCTTGCGCGGGATCCTGGGCAGGAACTCCAAGGCGCTCGAAGACTACGACCAGGCGATCAAGCTCGAACCGAATGTCTCCGAGCACTGGCGCAACCGCGGTGTGATCAAGTATCGCATGAGCAACCTCGAGGGAGCGCTCGATGATCTGGGGCAGGCGCTGCAGCGCCTGCCGAACCAGCCGAGCAGGCTGGCCGAGCGCGCGAGCATACTATCTTATCGCGGAACCGTCAGGCTGACGCTCCGCGATCTCGAGGGGGCCATGACAGACTGTGCTGCGGCACTCGAGGCCGTGCCAGAGAACTGGTCTGCTCTCCACCTGCGGGCGCTTCTCGGTCGACAGGCGAAGCGGTACGGTGAGTCTGCTGGCGACTTCCTCGCCGCCTTGTGGCACGCTCCAGAACGCGAGCGGCCGAAAATCCACTACAACCGGGGCCAGCTCTGGATCGATGTCATGTACTACGACAAGGCGCTCAACGACTTCCGCACGGCCTCCAAGGCGGGGGTCGCGGAGGGGCTGATTCGTCGGGGCGAGGTTTACGCCGGGGTTGGCTGCCTCCGCCACGCCGAGCGCATCGCCGACGCCGGCCTGGGCCGCAAGCTCTCGCCGAAGCTGGTCAAGACCTTGAGTGGTTACCGGGATCGCTGGCGCAAGCGGGCAAGCTCCTGGGAGGCCAGGGTGCGGAACTCGCCCGATTCCCTGCCCGTCAAGGCCGGGCAGGCGCTGGCCGCCAGCTTCACCCGGCCGGTTGACGAAGGTCTGGCGCTGTTCGAGAAGATTGTGTCCGCGCTGAAGCAAACCCCGGGTGATATCGTCTGGGGTTTCGATGCTGGAGATCTACTCGGCACCTACGCGCGGCTCTGGAACGAGCGCGGCGACAGCCGCCAGGCAATCGCCTGGAACCGGCAGTCGATCGCGCTCGAGAGAGGGAGCGATCCGGTCAGCCAGTTCCAGCGTGGCCAGCGGTGGTACACCATCGCCGGACACTATCAGCGGCTGGCCAGCGACGTCGGCGGCGCGGCGCAGGGCAAGCTCGACGGCCAGGCGGTCGGCGCGCTCAGGCAGTGTATCGCGGAGGGCTACACCACTGCGGCTCGGCTGCGTGCCGACCCGGCCTTAGCGCAGGTCGCAGCTCGCCCGGCCTTTCGGCGGGCCTTCGGAAAATAGCCTGCAAGCTGCGTCTGGCTCGCTATAATTGCCGGCCTTTCAGTTGGGAGAACCGTGTCGGACAATGTGCCCAAGCGCATCGATCGCTACGAGATCGAAGGTAAAGTCGCCGATGGATCCTCGGGAGAGATCTACAAGGGGGTCGATCTGCCCACGGGCGAGGTGGTCGCGATCAAGGTGCTCGCCCGCGAGAAGTTGAGCGACCGCGTGACCGTCGGCCGGTTTCTTCGCGAGGCGCGTGCTGCGCGGGATCTGGATCATCCGCAGATCATCAAGATCTACAGCGTCACGGCCTGGAACGACACCTACTACCTGGCGATGGAGTGGGCCGACGGGGAGAACGTGCTCCAGCGGATCGAGGGCCAGGGCCCGATGCCGATCGATCAGGTGCTCGAGGTCGCCCTGCAGATCGGCGGCGCGTTGTGCTACGCCCACGAGCACGAGGTCGTGCACCGGGACGTCAAGCCGGCCAACATTGTCCTCACCGCCGCGGGCGCCAAGCTGGTCGACTTCGGCTTTGCCAAGAAGATAGGGGAGGGGGACGAGGAGATCCTGACCCAGACCGGCATGGCTATGGGCACGCCGATGTACATCCCGCCGGAGCAGGTCGCCAACGCCAAGCACGTCGGCTTCGCTTCCGACATATATTCCTTCGGTGCCACGCTGTACCACATGCTGACCGGTCGGCCGCCGTTCGTCGGCAAGGGCGTGGGGGAGATCCTCCAGCGGATGATGACCGAGCGTCTGGTGCCGCCGGCGGCTCTGCGTGAGGAGATCCCGCCGGACCTGTCCCGGGTGGTCACGCGGATGCTCGCGCGCCAGCTCGACGATCGCTTCTCGACCATGCAAGAGGTTGTCGACCGGCTCCAGTAGTTAGAGACGCGCCACGTCCGTGCGTCATTTTGGAGTTTCCGCGACAGACAGAAAAAAATGTGGCGGCTGAAGCGGGTCCCGAATTCCGCATGGACTGATGGTGCAACTCTTTCATCTGGAATGCCTTATGGTGTTCGGTGAGGGGGCCGAAACGTTTGGTCCGATCTTGCTTGACAGCCCCCCGGCCCATGTTAACATACCGGCCCTTTTTCCAGCGCTCGACGTCCACTGGATGAGCGTACAGCGTCACTGGGGAGTCGGGATGTCGGAGGATAGGCGGCCAGCGAGCAGCCGGATGCTGGAGCTCAGCGGTCTGGGCATGCAGCTTGCCATCACAGTCACTCTGGGTGTCCTGGGCGGGCTGTGGCTCGACGAGCGTTGCGGCACGACGCCGCTGTTCACGCTGCTGGGGTCGTTTGGGGCGTTGGCGGCTGTTTTCTACCAGCTAATAAAGATCGTTGATCGGTTCTCTGAGAACTAACGAACGACGTGATGCAGCAGACAATCGGCAAGACACTGATGCTCGGCACCGGCCTGTTCTGGCTGGCCGCGGGTCCCGTCGGAATGATGGGTGGTGAGCCTGCGTTGATCGTGCTGGCCCTGGGCGTCCTGATCAGCGGTAGCTGCACTCTGTCGGCCCACGCGCTGGCCCGCTGGGGCGTCGACTATTCGCGCAAGCACAACAAGAGCGAGATGTGGGCCGCCTCGATCGGCGCGCCCGTTCGCCTCCTGACCGTCGCCGGCGGATTGCTGGCCATCTGGTGGCTGACCGACGTCTCGATGGTGCAGCTGCTGGTGGTGGTGGCGCTGACCTATCCGATGTTTCTCATCCCGTCGGCGCTCTGGTTGGCGTCGGAGTTGAACGAGAGGCAAGAGGCCCGGATCGCATGAACATTCTCGCGTCAGGCGGTGGGGTCGAGACGGCCCTGCACCACATCACGGACGGCCACGAGCTGGACTTCTTCGGCCTCGTGGTGCACATCCCGGAGGCGCTGCAGGCGATCGGCGTGACCAAGCTGGTGATCTATCTGTGGGTCTGTGGCGCGTTCACCATCTTCTTCTGCCTGTGGGCCGCTCGTGGGCGAAAGCAGCGAGTGCCGACCGGTCTCTATAACTTCTTCGAGACGATCCTGCTGTTCGTCCGCGACGACATCGTCGTCGGCACGATCGGCGAGAAGGACGCGAACAAGTGGATGCCGTTCATCTGGACGGTGTTCTTCTTCATCTTCTTCAATAACGCCTGCGGGTTGCTGCCGATGGGGGCGACCTCCACCGGCAACCTGTCGGTGACCCTTGCGCTGGCCGGGATGATCTTCGTGATGATCCACGCCATCGCGATGACCCACGGGGTCCAGGGCTACTTTCACGCGATCGTCCCCAGCGTCCCCTGGTGGCTCTGGCCGCTGATGCTGGTGCTGGAGATGATCGGTTTCGTGGCGAAGGCGATCGCGCTGGCGATGCGGCTGTTCGCCAACATGGTGGCGGGGCACATGGTGCTGCTGACCATCCTCTGTTTCACGCTGATGTTCGGGCAGTGGATCGCGGTGATCGCGGTTCCCGGCGCGGTGGCGATCTATTTTCTCGAGATCTTCGTCTCGGCGCTGCAGGCCTACATCTTCTGCTTCCTCAGTTCGGTGTTCATTGGCGGGGTCCTGCATCCCGACCATTGATCGACAGTCAACAACAAACACAACGGTTCGTTTTCTTTAGGAGAGACCGAGATGGAATTCGGCATTTTTGCAGCGGCACTGGGTGCGGCCTTGGCAGCGATCGCGGCCGGTATGGGCATCGGCAAGATAGGTAGTGCGTCGGTGGAGTCGATGGCGCGTCAGCCGGAAGCTGCCGGCGACATCCGCGGGGCGATGATCCTCACCGCGGCGCTGATCGAAGGTGTGGCCTTCTTCGCCGCCATCATCTGCCTGCTGGTCGTCCTGCTCAAGTACACGACCTTCGCAGCGGGCGCGGCGTAAGCCCATGGATCTGCAGCAGTTCCCGACTCTCCTGGCCGCTGGAGACATCGGCAAGGGCTTGGGGGTTCCGCCGTCTTTCTGGCTGACCTTCTGGACCTTGGCCACGTTTCTGATCGTGCTGGGCGTGCTCTGGAAGTACGCCTGGACGCCGATTCTCGAGGCGCTCGACGCTCGTTCGGAGCGGATTCGCTCCGATCTGGACGGTGCGGAGAACGCCCGGGCTGCGGCCGAGCAGGTGAAAGCGGAGTACGACGAGCACCTGGGTGGGGCGCGAGACGAGGTTCGGGAGATCATCGAGGAAGGCAAGCGGGACGCCACCAAGGTGAAGGAGGACATCGTCGCCCACGCCAACCAGGAGGCGCAGGAGATCCGTGAGCGAGCCTCTCGGGAGACCGGTCTGGCCCAGGCGAAGGCCTTCGAGGAGCTGTGGGAGACCGCGGCCGATCTGGGCACCGAGCTGGCGGGCAAGATCATCGCCCAGAGCCTGAGTGCGAGTGACCATCGCAAGCTGGCCGAGGAGGTGATCGACCAGTACAAGGCCGCGGTGGGCAAGGGAGTCTAGTCCATGGCCATCACCAACGCACTGCACCGGACCTGGGCCGAGGCGCTCCATGCGATCGCCGTGGCGCATGACAAGGTGTTCGAGTTCGAAGAGGAGCTGACGCAGATCGAGGCGTTGATGACCGAGGAGCCGCTGTTCCGGATCTTCGTCACCACGCCCGACGTCAAGATGGAGGAGAAAAAGGAGCTGCTGACCAAGGTCTTCAGCGACGAGCTCTCCCCGATGACGCTCAACTTCTTGCTCGTTGCGGTGGAGAAGACCCGAGTAGGCCAGCTCGCGGGAATTCACCAGGCCTATGTCGATATTCTCGACTCCGGCCAGGGGCGGCAGCGGGTCCAGGTGACCAGCGCCGTCGAGTTGTTCGACGATCAGGCCGGGGATCTGAAAAAGACGCTCGGGGAGCAGCTCGGCAAGCAGGTGATCCTCGAGCAGATCGTCGATCCCGACATCCTCGGCGGACTGGTGATCCAGTACGGTGACACCCGCGTCGACGGGTCGATCCGACGACGGCTGGCGGCATTCCGCAAGGACATCAAACACAGAGTCACGGCGCCCACGTCATGACAGAAGCGATGAGCGCAACGCGCGGGTGGAAATAACATGAAAATGAACGTGAGTGAGATCTCCTCAGTCCTCAAGTCAGAGATCGAGGGGTATGGCAAGGATCTCGAAGTCGCCGAGATCGGCCATGTGCTGGAGGTGGGCGACGGCATCGCCCGCGTCTATGGTCTGTCCAACGCGATGTCGGCCGAGATGGTCGAGTTCGAGAATGGCGTGATGGGCCAGGTATTCAATCTCGAAGAGGACTCGGTCAGCGTGATCATGCTTGGCGACTCGAAGGAGATTCGCGAGGGGATGACGGTCAAGACGACCAAGCAGCTCCTCTCGGTGCCGGTCGGCGAGGGCCTGATCGGTCGCGTCGTCGACCCGCTGGGCAACCCGATCGACGGCAAGGGCCCGATCGAGCGCGAGGCGATGCGTCCGCTCGAGGTGGTCGCGCCCGGCATCGCCTATCGCCAGTCGGTCAACACGCCACTGCAGACCGGCATCAAGGCGATCGACGCGATGATCCCGATCGGTCGGGGCCAGCGCGAGTTGATCATCGGCGACCGCAAGACCGGCAAGACCGCGATCGCGATCGACACGATCATCAACCAGAAAGGCACCGGGGTGAAGTGCTTCTACGTCGCCGTCGGTCAGAAGGAGTCGACCGTCGCCGCCGTCGTCGAGACGCTCAAGGCGCACGGGGCGATGGACTGGACCACGGTCATCTCGACCAGCGCCGCTGACCCGGCCCCGCTGCAGTACATCGCGCCGTACGCCGGCTGCACGATGGCCGAGCACTTCATGTACGAGCACAATCAGGAAACACTGGTCGTCTATGATGACCTGACCAAGCAGGCGCAGGCCTACCGCCAGCTCTCGCTGCTGGTGCGCCGTCCTCCGGGGCGCGAGGCCTATCCGGGCGACGTGTTCTACTGCCACAGCCGCCTGCTCGAGCGGGCCGCCAAGCTGTCCGACGAGGTGGGTGGCGGCAGCTTGACCGCCCTGCCGATCATCGAGACGCAGGAAGGCGAGGTGTCGGCCTATATTCCGACCAACGTGATCTCGATCACTGACGGCCAGATCTACCTGGTGCCCGAACTGTTCTTCGCCGGTGTGCGTCCGGCGGTGGACGTGGGGGTCTCGGTCAGCCGGGTCGGTGGCGCGGCGCAGATCAAGGGGATGAAGAAGATCGCCGGTATGCTGCGCCTCGACCTGGCGCAGTTCCGCGAGCTGGAGGCGTTCGCCCAGCTGGGCACCGAGCTGGACAAGGCGACCCAGGCCCAGCTGGACCGCGGTGAGCGGATGGTCGAGCTGCTCAAGCAGCCCCAGTACGTGCCGATGGAAGTCGTCGACCAGGTGTTGTCCATCTTCATCGGCACCCAGGGCTTTCTCGACGACGTGCCGCTGGACCAGGTGGCCGAGTTCGAGAAGAAGTTCCTGGCCTTCATCAACGACGAATACTCGGAGATCCGCGACGGGATCAAGGAAGCCGGCCAGATGAGCGACGAGCTGGAGCAGCTGCTGCGCGATCAGACGACCAGGTTCAAGGCGGAGTTCGTCAAGGGCCAGGGCGGAGCGGCGTAACGTGGCCAAGGCCAAGGAAATCCTCAATCGCCGCAAGTCGGTGCAGAACACCAAGAAGATCACTCGCACGATGGAGATGGTCTCGACGGCTCGCTTCAAGAAAGCCAGCGACCGGATCAAGGCGGCTCGGCCCTACGGCGAGCGGCTGCTGACCCTCGTGCGCGAGGTGGCGGGGACCGTCTCCGGCGGCGAGTCGGGCAAGCGCTATCCGCTGCTCGAGGTGCGCTCGGAGGTCAAGCGGATCGCGGTGCTGATGATCACCGCCAACCGTGGTCTATGCGGCGGCTACAACAACAACGTGATCAAGGCCGCGCGCAAGCTGCGCGCCGAGCGGGAGGCCGCGGGTCAGGCCGTCGACCTCTACGTCTCGGGCAAGAAGGGCATCGGCTACTTCCGCTTCTTCGGCACCGAGCTGGCCGGGTCGTACACCCAGTTCGAGGACAAGCCGGCCTACGAGGAAACCGAGCCGATCGCCTCCGATTTCATCGCGAAGTTCATCGGCGGCAAGATCGACGAGCTGCACGTGGTGACGACCCAGTTCCTCAGCTCAGCTCGGCAGAACGTGGCAACCGAGCAGCTGTTGCCGATCAGCCTGCCCGAAGGCGGGGGCGAGCAAGCCGCCAAGGCCGTCTCGCAGTACATCTTCGAACCCTCGGCCGAGGAGCTGCTCGTGGAGCTGATTCCGCTCTCGTTCAAGACGGCGTTCTTCACCGCCTTCTTGCACGCGGCGGCCAGCGAGCAGGTGTCGCGGATGGTGGCGATGAAGAACGCGACCGACGCCGCGGAGAAGATGATCACCAGCCTCACGCGACAGTACAACCGCGCGCGGCAGACACAAATCACGATGGAGATCGCCGAATTGATCGGCGGTGCTGAAGTCCTCAAGTAGGACGAGGGATATACATATGAGCAACAAGGGATCCGTGGTCCAGGTCATCGGCTCGACGTTCGATGTTCGCTTCGACCCCGAGAGTTTGCCCCAGATCTACAACGCGCTGGAGCTCGAGATCGAGCAGGGCGGCGAAAAGACGAAGCTGGTCGGCGAGGTGCAGCAGCACATCGGCCAGGGTCGGGTCCGCGCCGTCGCGCTCGGCTCGACCGACGGCTTGTTTCGCGGCCAAGAGTGCATCGACACAGGGTCGCCGGTGACCGTACCGGTCGGCGAGGAAGTGCTCGGCCGGGTGTTCAACCTGCTCGGCGAGCCGATCGACCTCTGCGGTCCGGTCGAGGCCAAGGAGCGCCGACCGATCCACGTCGATC